>Ga0164315_10001289_pt1 | contig 18883 bp, 13 predicted proteins | sample GuaBasSedimGuay6_FD_113737 | JGI IMG/M metagenome (GOLD analysis project Ga0164315, IMG submission 113737) | Subseafloor sediment microbial communities from Guaymas Basin, Gulf of California, Mexico - Guay6, Core 4569-2, 0-3 cm | ecosystem: Environmental > Aquatic > Marine > Hydrothermal vents...
ATTTTGCAACGGCCTTTGCATATAAGTATGAGAGTGCTCTGGGCAAACTTCGTCGAAAAGTACCGCACGGCAACCGTGTGGCCATCGTCACCAATGCCGGAGGTCCGGGTATCGTGGCCACGGATGTCACCGTATCGTCGGGACTTCAACTGTCCCAGCTGAGCCAGGATACCCTGGAGACGCTCGCCAGCCACCTGCCCTCGGCCGCCAATATCAACAATCCTGTGGACATCATCGGGGATGCCGCACAGGACCGGTATGAAAACGCTTTATCCGCTGTCATTCGAGATGAGAATGTCGATGGCGCTCTGGTGATCCTGACCCCCCAATCCATGACCAATGCCTTGGCGACAGCTCAAGCCATCGTACGCATCGCCAGCCGTTCCCACAAGCCGATTCTTTGCTGCTTCATGGGGATCATCGATGTGTCGGCGGGCGTGAAATATCTTCAAGGACATGGCATTCCGGTTTTCAAGTTCCCTGAAAATGCGGCCAAGGCTTTTGGTGCACTCTATCGATACGCCAAATGGCTGAATCGTCAAGTCCTGGCACCCTTTCAACTCAAACACGACAAAAATCGTGCTGCAGAATTGATACAGGAGCTCATTGACAAAGGCCGGACCCATGTCGGCGAACTGGAAGGACTCGAATTACTCAAATGCTATGGATTCAACACCCTCGAAACACAGCTTACCTCAAATGCACCCGCAGCTGCCGATGCGGCACAGGAGATGGGTTTTCCGGTTGTATTGAAAATCGTTTCTCCCCAGATTATTCACAAATCGGACGCCGGGGGCGTCAAGGTGGACCTGAAAACCCGCAAGGCCGTCGAAAAGGCCTTTGAAACCATCGTTACCAATGCAAAAAGCTACCATGACGATGTGGAAATTAGCGGTGTTCTGGTCCAGAAACTGGCACCCCGGGGCGAAGAGGTGATTCTCGGCATGAATCGCTATCCGGTGTTTGGTCCGCTGATCATGTTCGGTCTGGGAGGTATCTTTGTTGAACTCTTTGCGGATGTCGTTTTTCGCCTGGCACCGGTAAATCGTAATTCTGTACGAAGAATGATCCGTCAGATCAAGGGATTCAAACTGCTGGATGGATTCAGGGGTCGGCCCAGGACCGATCTGGAAGAAATCGAAAAATCCCTGGTACGCCTCTCGGACATGGTGACATCCCATCCGGAAATTCAGGAATTGGACATCAATCCGCTCATCACGCATGAAAAAGGCCGGGGTGTAACCGTGGCGGACTGCCGACTCGTTCTCAAGAAAGTATAGATGACAAACCCCTTTCTCTTATGAAAAAATGGCTTTTCATATGGATCTGCCTGGCACCATGCCTGCTGCTATGCCCCATGGCCAATGCCAGTGGCATTATCAGCGGAACCATCTCCCTGACAATGCCGGATGGCCGGATTCGTCCAGGAGACTGGATCCGGACGCTGCTGGTTCGATCCCAGGTGGAGGTTCCCGCTCTTTCCGTAAAAGATAAAATGAACCCTTATCAACGGATGGAGACCATCAGGGAACTTCACATGACCTTTTTTATCGCTGTCAGACAAAAAATGTCTGATCCAGCATTCGTGGTGCAGAGTACTCTCACAACGCCGGAAGGCGTTTTTCAATTCCCGGGCGTCTCCCCGGGGACCTATTATCTGCTTGTCACTTTCCCCGCCATGGTCAAAGACCACAAGGTGGCCTGGCAGGTTCCGGTCACAGTTATCGACGACCAAACCACCCGGGTTGAATTGAACGACGCGAATCTGTTGATGCCAACCTACACGCGTAACTGATTTTTTAAAAAGGAGCCAAGGGTCCGAGGGGCCAAGGGGCAAGCCCCTAAGCTGTTAGTTCTTTGCTCTTGGCTCTTAGCTGCCAAGAGCAAACAGCTAACAGCTAACAGCCGACAATCGTCAGATTGGTCTCATCATTTCGATGGCATCCACCGGACAATCGGCGGCACAGAAACCACAGGCAATACAAGCGCCGGGACGTGTTAAAACCGGATACCCTCTGGTATCTGAGGTGTCCCGGGTAAATGTCAGGCTCAGGCAGCCGGTCGGACACGAATCGAGACAGATGGTGCAGGACATGCACATGTTCCGGACAATCTTGGGCTTGGGCCAGTTTTTGCGAAATCGAATACGTTGAATCACCTGTTCCCGGGAATCTGCTACGGCTGATTGGGGGCAGATGTATCCACAGGCATAACAGTCGATACAGAGTGCTTCATCGATCTTGTGTCTTTTGTTACGCTCCCCGGAAATAGCATTGACCGGGCACACCTTCTTGCAAACACTGCAACCGATACATTCTTTCAATATGGTGAAGGCCATTCCATACTCCTAATAAGCCACCTCAAAAATGTCTTTTAGCCCAATCTCTGTGTTGGAATATCGTTTCAACTCCTCAAAATACTACAGTATTCCTGCGGATTGAAAAGAGATTCCGCCTTGATCTTGAACTAAAATCCTATTTTTTAGATCTCTTCTAATCAATCAAGTCAGATTACCCGGTCCAGTCCTAATCGCTTCAATGTGTTGCTGGAGGGTCTTCCGGTTTGTGGATCCCAGCCCAGCGATTTCCAGTAATCCTGCCTAAGTTGCTCAATCTGCACGCGCCGGCCCTTGTTGGCCCCCGTTTTCAGGGGCGGACGTCCCAGGGCCCGATCGGTCATCCTGATGTGTGCCGGGTCGATACCCTGTTTCAGATTGAACAACTGTTTCAGTGTCTGTATGCGCTCACCGATTTCCATGTAGTCTTCGGCTGCCAGGTTCCAGCCTGTTGCCGCATTCAACCATCCGAACACGGGGAAACTGTCCACTCCCAGCATGGCGCCGTACAGACAGGTACCGGCCCCGTTCATAATGTTCATGAACTTACTGCAGGCAGCGCTCGCAAGGGCTTTATCCATGTCTGGTTTGTATTTGCTCCGTTTCAAATACATGAGATCCGGTTTCGGCAATGTGTTGATGTGTTCCCAGAGTTGAAACAACTCATAATAAAGCTGGGATCCGATGGTATGTCTTCCGGGTGTCGCTTCCACGCAATTATGAACCGCAAAGCCGGGATCGAAACGGCTGTCATGCATGGCCAACTCCTGCCCACCGGCATGAATGGCATATTTTTCAGACCCTTGCTGAATTCTTTCGGCAGCTTTTTTGACACCATCCGCCAGCACATCTCCGATACCTTGTCTGGCAATCATCATATCCACCAATGCCATAATCGCCTGGCTGTTCCCCCATGTCAGCTTCAAGCCCCCGGTATCACTCTCTGAAAGAATACCTTTTTCAAAGCACTCGATGGCATACGCCACCGTACCCCCCGCTGAAATACTGTCCATACCGGCACGATTCAGTTTTTCGTTCAGGTAAAAAATTGAGTCCGGATCATCATTCATACACAGCCCGCCCAGAGCCAGAACAGTTTCATACTCGGGTTTGTGGGTCTCTTCAAACTTTCCCGGCTTGCTGCAAAGGCCGCCGCAACCCAGGGGACAGGCATAACAATGGTACTTGACCACCACACAGTCTGAAAATACTTCCGGGTTGAGTCGGGCCGATCTTTCCGGATCAAAATCTTCGTTGCTACCCTTCCAGTTTTTGATGGGTGAATCACCGATCTCTATCAGGATCTGGTTCAGGCTGGCGGTTCCCCACTTTTTGAGCATGATTTTATAGATCGTGTTGAAACGCATCATTTCCGTGTTGGGCTGGACCGGCAAGGTTCTCAAGAAGGCACCCATATACGTTAGTACAAAAGCAGGTGGAAACGGCGGCATGAACTGTATGGAGTCATTGCATTGACGGCTCAGTTTTTTTATGGCCGGGCTGTCGTGGGATCGGATACGTCCGGCCCCGCACAATACAAGGGCTTTTAATCTTTTGGACCCCATCACGGCACCCAGCCCCGAACGTGCCGCCATTCGGCCACCATCGTTGGCAATACCTGAAATGAGAGACATGTTTTCACCGGCCTGACCGATGCAGGCGATCCGGGCATGGGTGCAACCGGCATGCTTTTTCAGTCTGCTTTCCGTTTCCTTGGTATCCAGGCCCCAGATGCCGGCTGCATCACGCAAAAACGCCCCGCCTTTGTCGATGAACAGATAGACGGGCTTTTCACTGATACCCAGGAAGAAGATACCGTCATATCCACACCGTTTAATGGCCGGAGAAAAATTGCCGCCGCAATTGGCATCCCCCCACGTACCTGTCAAGGGGGATTTCCCCACAGCCATCCACCGGCCCGCAAACAGGCTTCCAGTACCGGTCAAGAGACCGGAGACAAAACCCAGAATATTTTCAGGCCCTAAAGGATCGGCACCTGCTGGGATGCGGTCGTAGAGGAGTTTTGACGCCAGCCCGATCCCCGACAAGTACTTCCGGTACAACGCCTCTGGGATCGATTCTTCGTGGAATTCTTTACGGCTCAAGTCAACCCAGAGAACCTTTCCCATACAGCCGTTCTTCATTTAGTCCTCCTGGAATACCCCATAGTTGCATAAACAACATGGCAAAGTATAGTAATAATCTGAAGCCCTCCGGCTTTTGAAACGCTGGGGTAAAGATATTATCTTTATACCGCCTGTTTAATTTTTTACAACCATTTCATGCCTGACAATGTTTAAGCCTCGCACTCAAACTCAATTTGGCTTGAATCGTTTTTTTGACATGCTTCGAAAAAAACTTGACACCCCCCCTTTTTGGCAATATAGTTCATGCTATGAACCTAATAGGGGAAACACTTCAAAACCAGGCCTCAGCCAATCAAGTCGTGAGATTTCAAGATCTTATAGCCAATTTGTTTCAGTGCTGCCAGGAACGGCTACAGTACCAGTGTGAGCGCTTCGGCCTTCTGGATGCCGAGCTGCGCTGCCTGTCTCTGTTTGGCGAAGAACGCTATCTGACGCCCAAAGGGATTGCCTCGAAGATGAATCTCGTCAAAAGCCGAATATCCAAAATCGTCTCAGGACTGGTTCATAAGGAATTGATCCAAAAAATTCCCGACCCTGAAGACTCACGGGTCACCTTGTTGAGCCTGACAGCCAAAGGGCAAAGTAAACTTAATGATATCAATAAGTTTTTAAATGATATGCACATGGAGGTTTTACAACAGATGGAACCGGAGCAACGTAAAACCATGATCACCAATCTCGAACTCCTGAAAGCCTCCATGGAATCTATCAAGGAGCTCATGGTTTAAAAAATTTATGCGTATAGTTCTTGCTAAGCACTAAAACATCGTTCACAATTTCTAACTCACTATATTTAACATACTTATTTAGCTTAACCTACCAACAATTAAAGGAGGCTGATATGTCGAACTTGGAAGAACTGGAAGAACAAGTCGCCCAGCTGCAAACCCAGCTGGACGCAATGAAAAGCCAAACACCGTCCAACAAGCTTTCCATGATTGTTTTCAGCGGTGATCTGGACAAGGCCCTGGCTGCCTTTATCATTGCCACCGGCGCCACGGCCATGGGCATGGAAGTGGTGATGTTTTTCACTTTCTGGGGAACCCCCATCCTGCGCGACAAAAATAAAACGGTCGGCGGAAAAGACACCATGGGAAAAATGTTCGGCGCCATGCTCCCAAAAGGTGCCGGCAAGGTCAAACTTTCCCAAATGAACATGGGCGGCATGGGAACCGCTATGATGAAATCTTTGATGAAACAGAAAAACGTGGCCTCTCTGGAAGAAATGATTGCACTGGCAGAAGAGTTGGAGGTCAAAATTTTTATTTGTGAAATGTCTATGGGCCTCATGGGATTCAAACGTGAAGAAATGATCGACTACAAAGGCGTCCAGCATGTCGGTGTGGCCACCTTTCTGGAAGAAGCCAAAGACAGCAAAATTCAGCTGTTCATATAGCATAACTCGGAACCTAAGATGAGCGTTTCAAATTTTAAGAATATGGGATTTAGATAAAATTTCAAAGGATTGATTCATTTGAATTCTTAAAATCTGAAACCCGTTGGGATTGCCGATCTTACCGCATCTACGGCGTCAGATGCCATACCGCATAGTTCACTATAGCGGAACAGCATCTTCCTTGTAGATACGGCAACCTCGACAATCGCTCAGCTTAGGTATCAATCAACCTGAAAACAAAAGAACAAATAGCAACAGGAGGTTTATCATGAGCGATGACATCAAAGTCGACAAATCACTTGACCTGAAAGGACTGGCCTGCCCCATGCCGGTTGTCAAAGTAAGCAAGGGTATCAAAGAAGTTGAAATCGGACAGGTTATAGAAGCCATAACAACCGATCCAGGCTCTCTGACCGACTTTCCAGCCTGGGCAAGGACCAGCGGAAATGAAATTCTCAAAAGCGAACAGGATGACAACGAAATTAGGTTTTATATAGAGCGCAAAATTTAAACCTAAAACTTAACACCTAAAACCAGATGATTTCAGGGTGTTACGAAATCATCAATCCTATGAGGTGAACCTATGTCCGTACAACCCTTTACAGCACAAGATCTGTTTGAATGGCTCGTCTCCAAAGAAACCTTTCTTCTGCTGGACGTCCGTAACGACGAAGAGTTCGGCCGATTTAAAGTGGAAGGACCCTATCCTTTCGAAATGATCAATGTTCCCTACATGGAATTTATCGAGCATGAAGAAGAAAGCGTCGCAAAGGTTCCCAAAGGAAAAAAACTGCGTATCGTCTGTGCCAAGGAAGGCTCTTCCAAATATGTTGGGGAAATCCTCGTAAATCACGGCCATACGGATGTGGCTCACATGCTGGTGGGCATTAAAGACTGGGGCAACCTATTGGCCCCTGTTCGCGTCGCTGCCGGGGACGACTACGAACTTTATCAATTCAGGCGCCCAGGAAAAGCATCCTGCAGCTATGGATTACTCTGCAACAAGGAAATGATGCTCTTTGATCCGGCCAAAAATATCGCTGCGTATCAAGCCTTTGCAGATGAAAAAGGGTGCACCGTTACCCGGACATTCGAAACGCACAGGCAGGCGGATTATATCTCCGGGAGCCCCATGCTTCAACAGGCCCTGGGGACGGAAATTCTCGTTCCAGCAGCCGATTTTCAAGGTGCGGCATTTGACTACACCCCCGTAAATGACAACGACCGATTCAATTTCACCCATGGCGGCCCCACTGTCAAGGTCATGCACACGCCCGGTCATACCCCCGGCAGCACCTCCTACCTCATCGATGACAAGTTTATCGTAGCAGGCGACATGATTTTCATCTTTTCCATGGGGCGGCCTGACCTGGGAGGCATGGCAAAAGCCTGGTCCAGGATGCTGTTTCAAACCATGACCGAAAAAATTTTGGCCCTGGATGATTCCATGCTGGTGCTGCCCGGTCACTATATGGACTGGAAAGAGGCCAATCAGGACCTTGTTTTTACCGAGACGCTTGGAAAAATCAAAGAAATCAATGCCGCCATTTACGGCATCACCGATGAAAGCGTATTTTACGATTTTATCCAGTCGAACATGCGGCCCCAGCCCGAAGAATATGCCAAAATCCGTGAAATCAATGCCGGGCTTGTACAGGTCGATGCTGAAGAAGCGGACATCATGGACCTGGGCAAAAACGAATGTGCCGCCAGCATGCATGCTTAAACCGATTACGCTTGACAAATCCATGCTTCCTTTATAACTCATAGCCTTCGGTTATCATTGACGTCATATCTGTGTTCACAGATAAATACAAAACTCAATAAAAGGAGAAAAAAACCAATGGCACAATTGATTCCCCCCCATGGTGGAAAAGGTCTGACATGCTGTCTGCTTGAAGGCGCTGCGTTGGATGCGGAAAAAACAAAGGCGGAAGATCTCAAGAAAATCGAGATTTCTCCACGTGTTAAAGGTGATTTGATCATGATGGGTATCGGCGGATTCAGCCCCCTCACCGGCTTTATGACAAAAGCCGACTGGAAAGGTGTCTGCGAAGATTATCTGTTGGCAGACGGCACATTCTGGCCCATTCCCGTCACCATGGACGCTTCTAAGGAAAATGCGGATGCCATCAACATTGGCGATGAGATTGCCCTGTACGATCCCGAAGGCGACGAAATAATGGCAACCATGCAGGTCACCGAAAAATTTGAGATGACCGAAGCGGACAAAACCTTTGAATGTGAAAAATGCTATATGGGTGAAGGAACCCCCACTGTCGAAGATTTCTGGAAAATTGCCAAAGAAGATCACCCCGGTGTTCAGATGGTTATGGACCAGAAAGCGGTCAACCTGGCGGGCCCGATCAAGGTGTTGAGTGAAGCAGAATACCCCACCCAATATGCCGGTGTGTATGTGCGCCCCGAAGAGTCCCGGAAGATGTTCGAAGAAAGAGGATGGAGTGAAGTTGCTGCCCTGCAGTTACGAAATCCCATGCACCGTTCCCATGAATACTTGTGTAAAATCGCTATCGAGGTATGTGACGGTGTCTACATTCACTCTCTGGTGGGAAATTTAAAACCGGGTGACATCCCCGCCGACGTGCGTGTCAAGTGCATCGACGCACTGGTCAAGAACTACTTCGTCGAGAAAAACGTCATACAGGGGGGATATCCCCTGGACATGCGTTATGCCGGCCCGCGAGAAGGCCTGCTGCACGCAACCTTCCGCCAGAACTATGGCTGTTCCAAGATGATTATCGGCCGCGACCACGCCGGTGTGGGTGACTTCTACGGTATGTTCGAAGCCCAGACGATTTTCGACAAGATACCGACACCCGAGGGTGAAGGCAAGGCCTTGCTCTGCACCCCGCTCAAGATCGACTGGACCTTCTATTGCTTCAAATGTGACGGTATGGCATCCATGAGAACCTGTCCCCATGGCAAGGAAGACCGCGTCCTGCTGTCCGGAACCATGCTGAGAAAGATGCTTTCCGAGGGTAAGGAGCTGCCGGATCACTTCGGCCGTGACGAAGTTGTGGAGATTCTCAGAGAGTACTACGAGGGATTGGAAGAAAAGGTGGAAATTAAAACCCACAAGGCCGCAACTGGAGACTAAATTCGCTGTGCGAATTTAGGTGTCGCGGCTTCGCCGCTCTTAAACATAAAAAAGGGGGAAACTGAAATAGTTTCCCCCTTTTTTATATTGAAATGTTTAGCGGCATAGCCGCCAAGTCGAAAATAAAATCGCCCCGGCGATTTTATTTTCGACCGATGTACTCGTTATAGGCCATGGCCGCGGTTCGATACACCAGGTGAGCCAGTTTGGAGTATGGAATAAAGAAGAAAAGACTCCAGACAAACATGAGATGGATGTAATAGATCGTATAGGAAAGTCCGCCCATCCCCATCAGGCGTGTCACCTGTGCCAACATACCGGTGAGACCCAGCGTCAGGGCCCAACCTACCAGCCACCAGTCTTTGTAAACCGATACCTGGTCTTTTTTGGACAACCGGCTGCGGATCATCAGGAGACTGCCGATGATCAGAGCCACACCGCTCACATTGCCGAGCCATTTGACCGGATTCATCTGGCTATAGGGCCCGTGTATCTGGAGCCCGTATATCGACACGAAAAAAATACTGGTCACGATAAACAGCCCGATAAATCCAAACAAGACCATCATGTGCGATGTGGCGCGGTCCTTGTTTTCACTGCACTCATTAAATTTGTCATGCTTTATAATGGTCGGGATCACCCGGACCAATCCCATAATCATGCCTTTTGGATCGATTTTCTCGATATCGGTTTTACCCTCCTGTAACGCATTCTGATGCATATCGTTCAGAAACCGTTTCAATCCTATGGCGAAGTTGATAACCGCCCAGGCTGCCGCGGGCAGCATCACCATATCCACCAGCCAAGTGGAGAAAAAGTGACCATGAACGATCCTGTCTCCGCCCGGATTAAAGTTTAAAAAGCCCGTGACAAGCCCCAACACCAGAAACAGAAGCGCTGGAATTCCCAGGACAATCGGCAGCTTTTTGGGGTCGTTGATGAGTTTGCCCATGGCCTTCACCGGACCATACTCGGTAACTGCATAGGCCCGGATTGCTGCCAGTACATCCCCGGGTTTCGCTCCGCGCGGACAAAGGGTGGTGCAATCCCCGCAGTTGTGACAAAGCCAGACATCGCCGTTTCCCACCAGTTTCTCTTTGAGTCCCCAGGAAGCTGCGATCATTTCCTTCCTGGGAAATGGTTTGTTGTCGGGTGAAATCGGGCACGCTACCGAGCAGGTCGCACACTGAAAACATTTTTTCAGATCGCCGCCGCCAAGCCCTTTAACCTCATTAATAAAGCCTATATCAGGCTCAATAACATATGCATCCGCCATATGAGTTCCTCCTCTTTCGATGACGTGTTCACATTCGCCAAACATTGAACGCAAACCATCCAGGTTAAAAGCCCTTGAACGGGTTCGGGCCAAGATCTTCGATCATTTCTGCAAAATCATTCACGATCTGTGGAATCTTGTCGTATTCATCGATAGCTATCTGGTACTGCGCCACACGTTCCTCCTCCAGGGCCAGACTCGACAGGGCCTCACCGATCTTCTTCATACGAACTTCCGCCAGTTCGCTTCCCTTGATAAAATGGCACTGGTAATCATCACCATGTTTGCACCCGAGAAGGAAGACACCGTCCATGCCCTGTGACAGGGCATCCTTTATCCAGATAACATTTACGGATCCCAGACACCGAACCGGGATAAATCGGACCTCTGCTGAATAAGACATCCTGTTGAGCCCGACAATATCCAGGGCCGGATAGGCATCGTTTTCACAAACAAGCCCCAGTATTCTCATGGGAGGTTCATCGTAATCATCTTCGGAAGGTACTTGAATGGATTTGACCATGGAACCGACGCTGTCGATATTATAATCGGCAAACCCGATGATCCGCTCCGGACAAGCCCCCATACAGGTACCACATCGTCGACAACGGGTCGGGTTCGGCTTGGGGGTTCCTTTTTCATCATCGTCCAGCGCACCAAAAGGACATTCTTCGGTACAGCGCTTGCACTGGGTACAGCGCTGGAAAAAGAAGTCCGGAAAGGTCATGTCCCCCGATCTTGGATGGACAGAAACGCCCCTGTTGACCGATTCAATGCATTGAATGGCCTTTAAGGCCGCGCCCGAAGCATCTTCCATGGACTCTTCCACGGTAAGCGAGCGTCGGATGCCGCCGGCGGCATAAATACCGGTCCGCTGGGTCTCGTACGGGAAACAAATGAAGTTCGAATCCGCATAGTCCTGGAACAAAGCATTATCCCTGAAGCCTGGTCCCTGACGATAGGCCAGATTGACCACCGGGTCGTCTTTGGTGACCGGTACCATACCCGTGCCGAGAACAACCATGTCCGCCTTGACCTGCACCTTGTCTCCCAGGAGGGTATTTTCAGCCTCGACAATAAGGCCGGTACCGTTTTTGGAGACGTGCGTCACTTCACCCTTTGTCAAAAAAATACCGGGATCCTGCTGTATGCTCTTGTAAAAATTCTCGCTAAGACCGGGCGTCCGCATGTGCTGGTAAAACAGAAACGCTTTGCCTTCGGGAAAGTCTTCCCGGACATATTTGGCCTGTTTTAACACCACCAGGCTTGTGACCGACCCTGCATATTCAAAATCGCTGTCATCATCGCCGGCCCCCGGGCTCTGGATAAAGACCACCGACGAGGCTTCCTTACCGTCCGAAGGTCTGACGATTTTACCCTTTTTGGCTATCTCTTCAAATTGGGCATTGGTCACAACGTCCGGCAATTCTCCATATCCCAGATGGGCGAACTCGCCTTCTTCGGGCTCATAAGGCCGCCAGCCTGCCGCCAGAATCACGGCGCCAAAAGCTTCGCCATCCGGATCAATGGTCAGGATGTCGTTCCTACCCTCATTGTACTCCATGAATTTTTCGTGCAGTTGCTCTGCATTCAGGTCTTTGCCTTTATCATCCACTTTCATCTCGTCCGGTAGCGGATAGGGAACATCGAATTCTATTTTCTCACCCGGTTTTTTCAAGGTGACGATAAAATTTCCCGGTTCGCCGGCAATACGAGCCGCCATTGTCTCCGTCTTCACCGTGATGCCGGATGTGGATTCCACTTCCTGTATCATCTGTGCTACAGCCGGTGAGATCAATTCTTCGTATGGACTTTTCAAGGGCAGTTGTTTACGCCAGTTATTGGCATTTCCTCCCAACACCGCTTCTTTTTCGATAACAGTGACATCATAGCCCGTTTTGGCCGCATCGAGAGCCGCCGACATGCCGGTGACACCACCCCCGATCACCAGGATTTTACGGCTGAAATTGTCCAGCTTGTAAGGCTCCGGCAGGTCAATTTTTTCGACTTTCGCCATTCCCATACGGATGTAGTCCTGGGCCAGCATCTCCAGCCGGTCGAAGTGTTCCTCATCTCCCTTTTGATCTTCGGTCAATGCCGGAAAATCAGAGCGGGGATGTGACCACACCACCTGTTCCCGTAAATTTACCCGATCCACAATACAGCCGTCGAACCGGAATACGTCAAAATTCACCCGCCGCGAACATGCTGCGATAACGAGTGTATTGGTACCTTCCTCGATATCCTTCTTAAGAAGGGCAACACCGTCTTTACCACAGAGAACGGGGTGCGTTTTTACCGGAACACCCTCTTCCTCTGGAATTTCACACAGTGCTTTCATGTCCAGGGCATCTCCGATGCCACAACCTTCACATATATACACACCATACTTTTTATCCATGGATACCCTCCTACCTGTTCACCAACGTTTGAATCGCTTTCAAAGCCATTCCGGTTGCATTCTGATTCGATGAAACAACGTCCGCCGGTTTATTGGCACAACCGGCTGCAAACATGCCGCCTTTTTCGAAGTCATTGATGATAAATCCGTCTTCGGTGTATGTTAACTCGGCAGGAAGCTTTGCATTGGCCGCCGTCGGTTGCATGCCGGTTGCCAGAACCGCCATCTCAACGGTTTGGTGAATCTTTTCACCGGTTACCGCATTCTCTGCAACCACGGTGATGTTTCTGGTTTCCGGGTCTTCATTGACCTCGGCAACTTTGCCCTTGATAAAAAAAACATTTTCATCTTCTTTTATGCGCTTGTAAAATTTTTCATACCGGGATCCCGGAGCCCTGAGATCAATGTAAAAGATGTAAATCTTGGCATCCGGATATCTTTCCCGGATATAGGTGGCATGCTTGAGGGAAGCCATGCAACATACATATGAACAATAAGGAAGATGATTTTCATCCCTTGACCCGGCGCATTGAACAAAGGCGATGCTCTCAATATCTTTATTGTCGGACGGGCGTTGAATCGTTCCTTTTGTGGGTCCGTTGGGAGAGGCCAGCCGCTCCAGCATCATGTTGGTAATCACATTTTCATATTGACCGAAGCCTAGATTGTCGATCTTGGATGCATCGTACGGCTCCCATCCCGTGGCCCAGACCAGCGCACCAACCTTCAGATTCATTGTATGGGTTTCCATCTCAAGATCGATGGCATCGTACTTACAAGCTTCTTTGCACCGCACGGCATCATCCGTGCCGATGATCCGGGGTGACAGAACATACCGGGCAGGAAACGCCATTTCAAAGGGCTGATAGGCCGCCTTGATCTGCCTCATGCCAAAATCAAAATCACTCTCTATTTCTGTTTCACAGACCGCTGCACAGTCACCGCAACAGGTGCAGTTTTCATTCACATAACGGGGTGCCAACTTGATGGAAACATCGTAGTCTCCGGGGGTACCGGTCACTTTTTCTACTTCAGCGAGAGTAAACACCTTTATTTTGGGGTTGTCCTTGATCCGCCGGAAATTGATTTCCAGGCCGCAGGAAGGTGGACACAGCTTGGGAAAATATTGATTCAGCTGCGATACCCTTCCGCCTAGGTAAGGATTTTTCTCGACCAGAAACACTTCGTACCCCACTTCGGCGGCCTCTATGGCTGTGGTCAGCCCACTGATACCGCCACCCACGACCATGATACTTTCACTAGCAGGGGCTCCTTTGTCTTCTGTCATGCTATCCCTCCGTGCTTTTAAATCCGTACGTGTTAAATAAAAATTATATCTTGGACGATATCCACATAAAATGTGCAGCTCTAACCTGGAAATATAGGAATGCTCCAGGTTAGAGCTTCACGTTTCAAGTCTACCCCATGGTTGCATAAACAACATGGCAAAATTCTGTGTTGCTAAGGGTTCGAAGTAAAAAACTACGACTTCACCCTTAGACGCCTTGACTCTGAAGCCCTCCGGTTTTTGCAACGTTGGGGACTATTTTGGATATCGTCCAAACAGAAAAGTTGTCGAGTGGTTTTGACCTTAACAAAAACCTCCAGGTGTCTAACGACACCTGGAGGCATATTGTATCGACTCAGTTCACAGCTAACATGGTATTAGTCCGTGAATATTTTTATATAGTCTTTCTTGAAAATATCCCATGTCCCTGCTTTCGGATCGTACTTGGAGTTAACGAAAGCAAACCAGTTCTCGTCATCCTGTCCAGGATAATCGGCCTGATAGTAGAAACCGGGGTAGCGGGTTTCTTTCCGGTACTGGATGTGACGCAGATGAGACTCGACTGTCCAGATACGGTGATCGATTTCCCAACATCTCATGAGCTCGTGCAGGTCGCCTGCGGCCAGTTTTTGGCAATCTTCACGCATGGTCTGGAGCAGCTCCAGGGCGATCACAAGACTCGCGCTGGTGGTCTGGTAGAAGGTTGCGGTTCCGGCACCGTATTCGTGGGTCGCTTTCATGAGCCTCAGTGCCATACCCGAGGGCTTCACGTATTCCGGGTTGATATCCTCCATGGTGGTGTACTCGTAGTTGTCCAGGTAGGTTCTGACCGGTTTGTACACCAGGTCGACCAACTCTTGAGCTGGTTGAGCCAGGGCAGGTGCAAAGTCGCCATGGTCTGTGGCATACCTGACCATCTGCTTGGCAACCAGCCGTCCTTCGGCATGAGAGCCGGAAGAGAATTTATGGCCTGAACAACCCACGCCGTCACCGGAAGTAAACAAACCGTTGACCGTGGTCATACGGTTGTAGACCTTGCCGTTATCTGCTTTGATTTTATATGCATCCGGGACCCAGTCAAGATCCGGACCGGAGGTCCAGAGGCCGCAACAGCCGGAATGGGAACCGAGCAGGTACGGTTCGGTGGGCATAACTTCGGAGTTTTTCTTTTCAGGCTCGGTGTTGGTTGCACACCACAGGTTGGCCTGACCACAGGTCATGTCGAGAAAGTCTTCCCAGGCTTCGGATTCAAGATGTCTGAGCTCTTTCTTGTCCATGGTTTTGCCGAGTTCCGCCAGGGCGCTCACGGTATCCATGATAATGGGACCGCGACCTTCTTTCATCTCGACAAGCATCAGATGGTTACGCAGGCAGGTCGGTGTAATAGCAGCGGTTCCATAAGGTGCGTATTTCTCGAGCTCTGCTTTGGCGGCATCACTGCCGGCAAAAGCTTCGCCGAGACCGTTCAGCGTTTTGGCCTTAAACAGCAGGAACCATGCACCAACAGGTCCGTAACCGTCTTTAAAACGGGCCGGGGTAAAACGATTTTCCATCATGGACAGCTCGGCACCCACCTTCATACACATGGTGTAGGTGGAGCCTGCATTCCATACCGGATACCATGCACGGCCTTTGCCTTCGCCAACGGAACGGGGCTGATAGATGTTGACCGCGCCGCCACAGGCGACCATCATGGTCTTACATTTGATGATGTAAACCTTGTTTTCACGGACGGAAAAGCCGACAGCACCGGCAATCTGATTCTCGTTGTTGGCATCCAGCAGAAGCTCGACGATAAAGCAGCGCTCTATAATATTTTCATCCCCGATAGCCAGTTTTGCAGCTTCGGCCACGATCCTTTTATAGGACTCACCGTTGATCATAATCTGCCATTTACCGGTACGGACAGGCTTGGCACCGCCTTTCAGCGTTCCCATTTTCTGGCCTTTTTTACCATCCAGGTTTTTACCTTCGTCGTTCAACTTCCAGACCGGCAGACCCCACTCCTCGAACAAATGGACAGAATCATCCACATGGCATCCAAGGCTGTAAATCAGGTCTTCCCGTACAATGCCCATCAGGTCGTTACGGACCATGCGAACATAGTCTTCAACAGAATTTTCACCGACATACGTATTAATAGCCGACAGCCCCTGTGCTACGGCGCCACTTCTTTCCATGGCGGCCTTGTCGCACAGCAGTACGGTCTGGTCGTCACCCAGCCATTTCTTTACTTCAAATGCAGCACCGCAAGCAGCCATGCCGCCACCGACGATCAAAACATCAACTTCACGCTCTTCGACTTCAGGATCCCTAACGGCTTTAAGTTCGCCCAGGGGTTTATTCGGTAATGCCATATTGTATCCTCCTTATCTAACGCTTAATGAATCTATACATTGTCATGGTGTGTTGGTACACGTAATTAATCTTTAAACCAATTGATCTGCAGCAGGTGAACACAACTCTTTACCGTCGGCTTCCTCTGTCGACAGAAGCGGTCCATCCAGATCCTGACCTTTGAGGTCCAGATACGCATTGGCTGTTCCTTCCGGGGTTGTCCGGATGGGGAACTTGAAGCGCTTGATGGTCCCATTTCTGAACTTACAGGTCCACATCACGTCTTCGGTGCCGAGCATTGGCATTACACTACTTCCCAGCGGTACGAAATCTGAGTAACCGCGAACTTCGATTGCCTGGGTAGGACAAATCTTGACACACGAGAAACATTCCCAGCATTGATCGGGCTCCTGGTTGTATGCTTTCATCTCATTGGGTTCGAGAACCATAAGGTCATTGGGACAAATATACATACATGCGGTTTTGTCCCCGCCTTTACAGCCGTCACATTTTTCAGATATTACAAAACTTGGCATTTAATGCACCTCCTAAATTTAGCATTGTTACAATTCGTTGTTAAATATTCCATACGATTGGTTAACTTAGACCGTCCTTTAGTTACACCTCCCTTCTATCCCAAATCTTTTTTGGCTATTTGGCTATATTGTCAGATTTACACATGACATCGCTGCTGCATACCAGCAATGGATGTTCCCTTGTAATCCAGGTATCCGGCATAGGTTCTTCGCACCGATACCATCTCATTTTCCATTAGTTTTTCAACGGGTTATCGTTCGAAATATCTCTATAGATATCAGCAAGATACCCATGGCCAAGGACAAATCCATATCACCCAGCATTTTTCTTGTCAAGAACTTTCGGACCAACAGATTCCAAAGATTCTAAATACACTTGGCCATTTTTTTCATATTCAATATGTTGATTTATTTATTTGATTATACACCATATATCGTGGTTGAAGCATGAAAGCCACAACACCGATCCACACGTTTTAGGTTGACATCCGGCAGCGCCATCATCCAAAATACGGAAATGGAACCCGATATCACACCCATCATCACACCCATCGCACCCGAGCAAGCATTCAGGTTCGCCTGCTCGAGTTGCGTTGCCTGTTTCAATGAATGCTGCAGAGATCTGAACCAGTTTTTAACACCTTACGACATCCTGAGAAATCATTGCCTTAAAAAACCGCTTGAAACCGGGCCCTCTCGATCTTGCCACCGGCAGAATGTTTCACCTGGCACTGTACGATCTCGACACCTTTCGCGGAAAAATTTTTAAAGACGGGCTTTTATCTGATTTTACCGTGGGAAAAGACCTGTTGACGTGCGCAGAACAGGACGACACGCAGCTGCTGCAGATTGGGTATGCCTGGATAAAAACAAAACTTTTTTAAACGGACATATAAACCAAACAAAGGTAAGGCACTAAGGCTGGTGGGTGATCCCTGTTCGGCATTACAGCCACTTTAGAACGAGTTTTTCACAATCGAACAGGGATTATCCAGCGGTCGCGATACTCCCCTTCTTTTTGTTTATAGTTCCGGTTTTAAAAAATCTGTTGTGAGCGATTTAACGGAGACGGATTTTTTTGGTCTGAACGCCCCAGACAAACAATTTGATCCAGTCAAATCCAAAGAGCATCAATTCAACATCGTCTCTTTGGATTTTTTTGAGCAGGTCAGTCTTGACCTTGTAACGCTTCAGCAGGCTGCTCTCAAATATAAACGCTCTGAAGGCGTCCATGTTATAGCTGGCCATGAAGGCCATCTTTGCCCGGTTCCCCCGGGGACCCTCGCGGCCCCAGGGATCTTTTTGAAACAAGTGTTTGACCTCAGACCACTTTCTGGAAATCTGTTGGTGCTTTGCCGCCCCTTGGTCGTCGGACCAGGCCTGAAGAGTCCAGCCATGGGCCTCCTGTTGGCCCAGACAGAATTCAGGGGGCCTGAAAAAACCGACCAACTCAGGCTTCCGACTTTCCGCATGATACTGGAATCCGTATTCCACCGGGAATGTCCTGCAGGTGTAAGGTCGGTCCTTGTATACACGACATCCTGACAGGTCGGAAAAAATGCAGGTGCGATCTTCATCATCCGACATCCTCAGAAGCACATCCGGGAAAAAATTGCCCTTCCGCATCACCACATCGACATATTCTTCCAAAAACATGTCAGCAGAAATGCCCAATGCGTGCCTCAGTTGAAGCACATCATACGGGTACAGAAACAGATTCAAATTTCGACAGCACTGTTTGAAGCAGGAAAGTTCCGGACGGCACTGAAATGTAAACCCGTCCATTCCTCTTAGCCTTTTTCCAGGAACCTGCTCAATATTTTCACGTTTGATGGATTTCATAAATCACTTCATGGCTTTTTAGGAGTTTAGGCTGTAGACTATTAGCCGCCTATCGCTCATTGCTGTCAGCCACCCTCGGATTCTTGAACAATCCCATTATTACTCCACCGGCATAGCGGTCCGCTGTACTGTACGCCCTCTTTACAATTATTTTAGCCGCATTAGTTTATGTGGCTATCTATAAATCTCAAGCGATACCGCGTACAG
>Ga0164315_10001291_pt1 | contig 18870 bp, 14 predicted proteins | sample GuaBasSedimGuay6_FD_113737 | JGI IMG/M metagenome (GOLD analysis project Ga0164315, IMG submission 113737) | Subseafloor sediment microbial communities from Guaymas Basin, Gulf of California, Mexico - Guay6, Core 4569-2, 0-3 cm | ecosystem: Environmental > Aquatic > Marine > Hydrothermal vents...
AATATGTCTATACAAACAATGTTGCAACATATTTGTTCAATATTAGAATTCGAACAGTCAAAGCAGTATGACTAATTGATCAAATTAATAGAGTGTAGAGCTGAAATATCAGAACAGTTTTAGGGCAAATCATGGTAAAGGTTCAGCTAAGCTGAAAAACCTAACAAGAAACTGTTAATCTGTCAGAATATAATTAAATGTTAAAAAAAGCAAAAATCGTTGACAGTGATCAAAAAATAATTAGTTTTGCACGATTAAACAAATACAGTCGGTTATTATAATAATTGCGAATGACAACTCCGGTTACAAGAAATAAAATAATTAAGGTGGCCTCGAAATTATTTGGACACTCCCCCCAGACCCCCCTTTTTCATCATCATTAGCATCATTAAAAGTTAGTGTTTTATATTTTTGTAAATCTAAAGGCAGAGTTATTCTGGTTATTAACACATTTTCTTTTTTGCTTACTTTTTTCTTTTGTCAACATCTTCATTTTCTGTTAATATCATGCAGCCGTTTTGTACAACGTTGCCGGTATCTTCCGACCAATACCCTGATGATGCTTGATGTGGTTGTAATATTGAATAAACGTCTTTACCCCCTTATACAAATCAAGCCCGTTATCAGCCGGATACAAGTATACATGATCGTTTTTTAAAGTCCGGAAAAACCTCTCAATAAAAATATTATCTACAGCGCGACCCTTTCCATCCATACTGATCCGAATGTCTTCTTCCTTCAGATATGACACCCAGTCTTCACAAGTGAACTGGCTACCCTGGTCAGAGTTTACAATCTCAGGTTTCCCATGATCCTTGATGGCCTGTTTCAGCACGGATAGAGAAGCATCCGCATCAAGGGTGTTGGATATCCCCCAGCCAACAATATAACGGCTGTAAACGTCTATTATGGCCGTTAAATACAAGAACCCATTCTTCATTGGTATATAACTAATGTCGATTTCCCAAACCTGGTTTGAACGGTTTATATCCAGACCTTTAAGCAGATAAGGATGAATATACTTCCTCAAACCCAATTTACTAAGGTTCTTCTTTGGATAAATCGCCATCAATCCCATCAGCCGGAGCAGCCTGCGAACCCGCTTGTGGTTAACCAAAAAACCAAGGGTGAAAAGAAGATCCTGAACATTAAGTACTCCTTCGGCAGGATGTTTCAGATAATGCTCATCCATGATACGCATGATCTCCAGGTTTTCCTGACTTTCTCCCTTTGGAGTATAGTATAAACAGCTTCTGTGAATCGATAAGAGTTCACACTGTTTCCGTATGCTCAGTTTGTGCTGAATATCAACAAGCTTCTGGAGCTGGTTCATCGTACGGTCTTGTTTAAGCTTTTTTTTAGGAAGTCGTTCTCTACTTCCAATTGCCCGATCTTAGCATAAAGCGTATCTGGATCAACTCCATTGTCTTCTTCGGATTTCTTATCAAAGACCCCTTCTGATTTCTCTAAGAACTCCATTTTCCATTTACTGATCACCGTTGGATGAACTTCATATCGCTTTGATAATTCGGCTAAAGATTCACGCTCCTTAAGTGCGGCAATGGCCACTTGTGCCTTATAAGCACTCGAAAATTTTCTCCTTGTCTTTTTCATAATACACTGGTAAATTTAATTCTTAAAATTCAACTTAACCAGTGGTCCTATTATTGGGGAGTATTATCCTTTTTTGATTTCCCTTTTGCAATAATCCGGTTATAAATCTCATTACAGGATTTATTGTGCTGGCAGGTGGAAAAACCGATGCTTCCGTTTCTTCCGCTACTAGACAAACATTATTAATCCTGGATTTGCCGGGATTTTTTATTTGGAGAGGGTTATAATGACAGCTCGTATATATATTGTATTCACTTATAGTTATGCTAATTTGTGATTATGATAATTTATCGTACCTTTGAAAAAAGGTCAGATGTACGAAAGAACAATAAAAGAGACTATTAGAAGTAAATCAGGAAGAGGTAAAGCGATTATATTGACCGGTCCCCGACAAGTTGGGAAAACTACTCTTTTAAAAACTCAGCTTCTTAAGAAAAATCATCTTTTCCTTGATGCTGATGACCCAACTGTTCGGAATTTACTTAATAATCCAAACACAGAGCAGCTAAAAAGTATCGTTGGTAATAGTAAAATTGTTTTTATAGATGAAGCACAGAGAATTCCAGGCATTGGAATTACATTAAAAATCCTTATAGACCAATTCAAGGATGTACAACTATATGTAAGCGGTTCATCTTCTTTTGATTTATCGAATGAGTTGAATGAACCATTGACCGGAAGAAAATGGGAGTATGAACTTTTCCCAATAAGTTGGGAGGAATTTGAAAGCAAACATGGATATTTAATTTCAGAGCAACAACTTGAAAATCGCTTATTGTATGGCTTTTATCCTGATGTGTTAAACAATCCAGGCGAAGAAAAGGACATTTTAAAGCAGCTGGTAAATAGCTATCTATATCGAGATATCTTGGCCTATTCAAAAATCAGGAAGCCAGAATTTCTGGAAAAACTAGTTCAATCTTTAGCTTTACAACTCGGGAGCGAAGTGAATTATAATGAGCTTTCACAAATTGTTGGAGTAGATAAGAATACGATTAGCAATTACATAACCATTTTGCAGAAAGGTTATGTAGTTTTCAAGCTTGGAAGTTTTAGCGGAAACTTAAGAAACGAAATAAAGAAAAATAAGAAGATCTACTTTTATGACAACGGTATCCGAAACATGATTTTAGGCAACTTTTCCAGTCTTAATCTACGTCAGGATACTGGCGCACTTTGGGAGAATTTCCTAATATCAGAAAGACTGAAACAAAACAATTATAAAGGGAGTCTGGCTAAGATGTATTTCTGGAGAACCAAGCAGCAACAGGAAATTGATCTGGTTGAAGAAACTGCAGGGCGGCTTACAGGTTATGAGTTTAAATGGAATGTGAAACAAAATGTAAGATTGCCTAAAACCTTTATTGAAAACTATAAGGCGAAGCAAGAAATAATTGATAGAAATAATTTTAGGGAATTTGTGGTAATATAACACCAGTGTGCAATATGTGGTGATATTAAGCAATCAGGTCAAATTCAGATTTACAGTTTGGTGTCAGATTTTGGTGTCGGAAAATGCAGGGAATGTGGCTAAATGTAATTCAAAACCTTCGGAAACTCAGTGTTTACAGCATACCTTTCAAGTTTCATAATCATGAGGTCGGGAGTTCAAGTCTCCCTCTCGCTACAAAAGGCTTTCTTCTGTAAAGCACTCCCCTTAAGACTCGCGAGGCTGAAAGCCGAGCAACTCTCCCTCTCGCTAAAATAAATCGTTATTTACAAGGAAATTATTCGTTAATCAGAATCTTGATTCCTGGATTTCAGTTGATTTAGATCGTCTATGTCTTTATCTCTTGAATCAGTTTTCTTGGTTATTAGAAGATCTGAGTAAGAAATGATTGAAATCGTAACCTTATGAAGATTAACTGTTGCTTTGCGTTGATAAGACGTCATGAAATTATCAAGACCCTTAATTATTGGCAGAAAATCTGTTTTATATTCATCAAATTCGTACCTAAAAAAGCTTTGCTTTGGGACTGCAATGCCATTTCTGTGTTTACTTACATCAATACCTAAGTCCTCAAAAGCATCAAGAAGCTTATATTAATTTTCTAAATTTGGGTTGGACCAAAAATCTAAATCATGCTTTCCAAGAGCACTCCCATTGCTTGCAGTTGAACCTCTAGAATATCCATAAAATCCAACTGCAGTACCTCCCACAATTAGATATTCAACACTATGCTTATTTAGCATTTTACAGATTTCTAGAACGCTTTTTAGCAGGCTGTTTTCCATTCAGAAAGAGGTTTCAGGTTTTCTTTGGATTCTTTTGAATGGATGAAGTGCCAGATTTGGCAGCACGTTGGAGCTGACTATAAAATTCTTTAATCTTTAATTCTTGTTCTTCCGAGAAACGGTCTGACTTATTACCAGACTTTAACTCCTGGAAACTGCTGTATTTTTCCAACTGTTTCATAATTACAAAGATACATAAAAATGTTATTGGCAAGTTCAATGAACCTAATGGATCGTGTTTTAATATTCTCAAATCAAGTTCGATAAAACAAAAGTTTGTCCATTGCTAAAAAAAAAGCCTTTCAAGCGAAGTTTGGAGGGCTTTATCATTTTGCTTTGTATTAAACTATTTTGATCCAAGCTTGTTATAGTTTTTAAAACCCAAGGAACCAAAAACAAACACTATGAAATCAAGACTGTCACTTTTCATTCTTTTACTGGGAATTGCATTGAGTTGTACCACTCAAAATGAAAAATCTAAAAGTATCTCAAGCGGAGATTATAAAATGGACCGCACCATTTTGCCTATTCAGCCCCCATCTCTTCCCCCTGTAACAATAATGGATGCAAGAGATGTAGAAAAACCTGAACCCTTTGAGGTAAAAGCTCCGGAAGGAGCCCCAAATGTTGTGATAGTTTTGATTGATGACATTGGTTTTGGTGCAACAAGCACTTTTGGAGGAGCCATTCATACACCGACATTTGACAAATTAGCTGAAAATGGCTTGCGATTCAACCGCTTCCACACCACTGCCCTTTGTTCGCCCACCCGGGCTTCTCTTCTCTCTGGAAGAAACCACCACAATGTGAATGTGGGTTCGGTGATGGAGATTGCCACAGGTTTTGCAGGAAACCAGGGAATCAGACCCGACAATGCTAAATATGTTGCGGAAACCCTGAGACAGAACGGATACAGTACGGCAGCTTTTGGTAAATGGCATGAAACGGCCACCTGGGAAGTTTCAGTTTCCGGACCCTATTTCCGCTGGCCAACCAATTCTGGATTCGACAAATTTTTTGGTTTTATTGGTGGCGAAACCAACCAGTGGGATCCTGTGATATTTGACGGGGTTACGAAAGTGAGTAAAAAGGATGATCCGGATTATCACTTTACCACCGACATGACCGATGAGGCTGTTGAATGGGTTAAATTTCAACAGGCCATGACTCCTGACAAACCCTTTATGATTTATTATGCAACAGGTGCTGTTCATGCTCCCCACCACGCCCCAAAAGAATGGATTGAAAAATATAAAGGCAAGTTTGATGGCGGTTGGCTAAAATTACGTGAAGAAACATTTGCCCGCCAGAAAGCTTTGGGAGTGATCCCTCAAAATGCGCAATTGGCACCCATGCCTGAAGACATAAAAGACTGGGAATCGTTGAGCGAGAATGAAAAGACCCTGTTTACATTGCAGATGGAAACTTTTGCCGGTTTTACAGAACATACCGATGTGGAGGTTGGAAGATTGGTAGATGCCATAGATGAAATAGGTGCATTGGATAATACCCTGTTTATTTACATTATGGGTGACAATGGATCCAGTGCTGAAGGAGGTCTGGAAGGAACCTTTAATGAACTCGTGCACCTGAATGGGATATTTGATGAGGAAACGATTGAAGGCATGCTTAAACATGCAGATGATTGGGGGGGTCCTAATTCATTCCCGCATATGAGTGCAGCCTGGGCAGTGGCTACAGATGTACCCTTTAAATGGACCAAACAAATGGCTGCAGATTTTGGAGGCACAAGAAATGGAATGGTCATGCACTGGCCTGCCGGTATTGAAGCAAAGGGTGAAATTCGCTCCCAATGGCACCATGTAAATGATGTGGCTTCCACAGTTCTGGAAGCTACCGGTCTGCCTGAACCAAAAATGATTAATGGGGTAAAGCAAATTCCCATGGATGGTGTAAGCATGCTCTATGCTGCAAAAGACAAATCTGCCCCGGACCAGCATACGGTTCAGTATTTTGAAATGTTCGGGAACCGTGCCATTTACAGTGAGGGATGGATGGCACGAGTCGTTCACATGATTCCCTGGCAGGGCAAGCCCTTGAATACATTTCAGGAGGAACAATGGGAATTGTACAACATCGAAGATGATTTTAGCCTGGTAAACGACCTTGCATCCGAGAATCCGGAAAAGGTAAAAGAGTTGCAGGACCTCTTTGAAAAAGAAGCAATTGCAAACAATGTTTACCCCCTGGACGATCGCTTATACGAACGTTTTAATGCCTCAATTGCCGGTCGTCCGGATTTAATGGGTGATAGAAAATCTTTAACACTGGCTGACGGAATGGAAGGGATATTGGAAAATACTTTCCTGAACATAAAAAACACCTCTAAAACCATTGTGGCCAATGTGAGTCTGGAAGGAAATGATAAAGGAATCATTCTTTGCCAGGGAGGGAAATTTGGTGGATGGGCCCTGTATATGAACAACGGTAAGCCAGCATACACCTACAATTATTTTGGTTTAGAGAGATACACCGTTGAGTCTCCCAGGGCAATTAAAAGTTCAAATGCTGAAATCAAACTGGAATTCATTTATGATGGGGATGGCACCGGCTTAGGCGGAGTCGCTAAACTCTATATTGACGGAGAGCAAGTAGCCGAAGGAAGGATAGAGAAAACTCAGCCTGCCGTATTCTCCGCAGATGAAACTGCCGATGTTGGTTTAGATGATGCCACGCAGGTAGCTGATCTGGTGTTTAAAGATGTGCATGATTCTGAATTTACGGGTTACGTAGATAAAGTAACCATCAGCATTCCGGACTAAATACGCATTCTATACACACATTTAATCAAAGAAAAGCCGGTTCAAAACTGGCTTTTTTTTATGAAGATAACTGAGTGGTGCAGATATTGGAGCACCTTCAGCTTTATGACTAATCTCCATCTCCCAGAATAAAGTAACTTAGCAAAAAAAATTATAGTATGAATGAATTACACATAGGGAATCTTACAATTGAATTACCAATCATACAGGGGGGAATGGGTATTGGTGTTTCAATGTCTGGATTAGCAGCAGCAGTTGCAAACGAAGGGGGAGTTGGAGTTATTGCTGTAGCCGGACTTGGTATGTTTGAGCCTGATTATCTTAAAAATTTCGTTGAAGCAAACAACAGGGGATTAAGGAAAGAAATACAAAAGGCCAGAGAATTGACCAATGGTGTTCTTGGTGTAAATATCATGGTTGCACTTACAAATTTTGCCGAATTGGTAAAAACTTCAATTTCAGAAGGTATTGATATTATTATTGCGGGCGCCGGACTTCCTTTGAATTTGCCTGAATATTTAAGCAAAGGCTCAAAAACAAAGCTTGTTCCTATAGTATCATCAGGAAGGGCTGCAAAAATATTGTGTACAAAATGGAAAGAACAATATGATTATCTCCCCGATGCAATTGTTCTTGAAGGGCCAAAAGCTGGCGGACACTTAGGATTTAAAAGGAAGCAGCTTGAAGATCCCGAATTTGCATTAGAAAAACTATTGCCAGACGTATTAGAGGAAGTGAAACAATTTGAAGATAAATACGATACTACAATCCCAGTGATAGCCGCAGGTGGAATTTATACAGGTGCAGAGATCAAAGAGATCATGGATTTAGGAGCATCCGGTGTTCAGATGGGAACGCGTTTCGTTACAACCGAAGAGTGTGATGCTTCAATGAAATTCAAGCAGACCTATATTGATTCCAGAGAAGAAGATATGGAAATCATTGACAGTCCAGTTGGAATGCCGGGACGCGCTATTAGAAATGAATTTATTGAAAAGGTAAGCAGAGGGGAGAAACGTCCGGTAAAATGTCCTTATCATTGTTTAAGAACCTGTAATATCAAAACTACACCATATTGTATTGTGTCTGCCCTGCTAAATGGAAGGAAAGGCAATTTTTATAATGGCTATGCCTTTGCGGGAGCGAATGCATACTTGGCTACAAAAATAACTACAGTTAAAGAAACAATGGAAGCACTGGTAAGTGAATATAAAGAAGCGAGGTCAAAAAAATAGTTTATTTAATGGCTTTTTCGTACCACTCCCGGGTCTGGATATAGGCATCTGGATAGCCCCGCTTTCTAAGGGTCAACAAACGTTTGCGGGCCTCCTGGAAGGTATGGAAAGAGCTGGTGGTATACCTGTAGTAACCATCCTTACATGTATATTCAGTAACCTTTATATCCTGGAAACGGGAGCTCAGAATGGGCATTCTGGCCGCTTTTAACTGGATGGTATAGTGGTATTCTCTCTCAGGAGAGGGGGTCCCGTCTTCACCTGGCTTAAGGTTCACCGGAATATATAAACCTGACAGCTTGGAGTCAATGGGCAGCGCACCCAGTATTCTCACCTTAACGGTCCGGTTCAAATACCTGCCCAGGGTGGCATCAGAACCATCCGAAAATTTGTTTATGGCCAGTGGATCAGATACTCCCTTGCCATCCACCTTCATTCGTTTCCGACCGATTCCTCTCATCTCCAGATATTCTGCAATCTTTTCGGCACGATATTGGGAAAGTATCATATTGAAATCTGCATCGCCCGTGATGTCAGTATATCCTGTCAGCTCCACTGTAGACTCAGGATGATAAACCATTACTTCAGCAATCCTTTCCGCCTCAAGCTGGGCGGCTGGGCCCATCTCATACTTGTTGGTTAAAAAAGGTATACTGGTTATAAGCTCATTGGCGAAAGCAGGTCTTGCCTCCGGAGCAGGGGTTTCAATTGGATCTGAAGCCTGAGCTACAAATGTTGGCTCAGCTTCTGGCTCCCTCTGGTTCAGCACCATTTCTATCTCATCAGTATTAGGCGGCTCAATAAGGGTGGCCTCCGTTACCACCACTACCGGTATGACTGGAGTGGCTTCTTGTTCGGATTGTGTGGTCTCCACTGCTACCGCTTCCTCCTCTTCCTCCTGAACCGGCACTTCCGTGTCAGGGATATGGATTGCAAGGAGCTCCTCCTCCTCGTATTCAATTTTCATGGCCATATTGATGGTGCTGGAGGTGGGATCATCTTCCCTTCTCACCGCATAGTAGCTTTCCATCTCGTCCCAGCCTGGATTAAAAAAGAGATCATCACCTGTGGTATTCACAGGGTAACCCAGATTTTCCGGCTCACTCCAGGTGCCGTCGCTCTGAAGGCTGGAGTGAAAAACATCCACTCCTCCAATGGTAGCATGCCCTTGCGAGCTAAAAAAGAGTATGGAATCGTTGTTGGAGATAAATGGGGTATGTTCTTCATAGGGCGTATTGATAGTGGGGCCCAGATTAACTGCCTCTCCCCAGTCTCCTTTCTCAGTGAGATGTGATACATAGATATCAAAACTTCCCTCACCCCCTCTCACATCGGTAGTGAAATAGAGCGACTGCCCATCCCTGGAGATGCTGGCATGGCTCTCCGAAGTCCTTCCGTTGATGTTGTATCCCAGTGCTTCTGCTTCTGTCCAGCGCTTCCCCTGAAGATGAGATACAAATATATCCGAATGTGAATAGTACTGGTGAACCAGGTAGAGGTCCTTCCCATCGTAGGAAAGAGAAACAGGATAAGTCTCGCCCACCATCCCTATTTCGCTGTTGATAACCCTTGGCCTGGACCAGAGACTATCGCTGCGGGTAGACATCATAATTTTTTTATCGGATGGGTAGTCCACCAGGAAGATAAGGATATCCCCATCGCCTGATATCACCGGGTTGCTGCAGGAGGGCAGATCATCCTCAAAATGTTCCAGTACCCCCTGGAACTCAAAAGCGGGAAGCGTTTGTTCAATGCTTGCTGCTCTTTCGCAGGCCTCAATCTGCATCCTGGCATATTCCAGTTGAAGCTGATCCTGGTTGGTGCCCATCTCCAGGTACTCGGTGTATTCCATTAATGCCTCAGAAAACTGATAATTCAGATGGTAGGCCTGTCCCAGCATAAAATAGGTCAGCACCGGTGCTCCTGGCTCTTTATGGGATTTCTCCCTGTAAGAAAGGGTGACCCCCTCGGCAGCCTCCTTAAGATAGTGGATGGCCTGTTTCTCGTTTCCAGGTATGTTCAGACAACATGCACCACAATGGAACAGAATATTATTATTCCCCGGATCAAGTGTCAGTAAGTTTTTATAGCGATTGAAGGCCTCTTCATAAAACCCAGTTTCCATGAGGTAGTCCGCATCAAAGAAAATCCTTTTGAACTCCTTGGTATACTGTCCGTTCAAGGCCATTCCCATAGCCAAAAACATGAATAACAAGATGCGCCTAAAATCCATAATCACATAAATATAAATTTTATGATCAAGGTTCCAGAAAGTATTTATCCACAGCTTGTTCATTGGCAAACCATTCTGAACAGCTGGCTTAAATGTAAATCGGAATGAAGTGCAGGAAGATTATTTTAGATCGCGAACTCTTACCTCGATGCCCTTTTCATCCTTCAACAGCTTCACTAACTCCTGCGGATCGGTCTGCCCGTAATGGTAGGGGTAAAGAATTTCAGCTTGGATAGCAAGAGCTGCATCTGCAACCATCTCCGGGGTCATGGTATAGGGCAGGTTCATGGGAAGAAAAGCAATATTAATATCAACATCCAGGTTCTTATACTCCGGGATATTTTCCGTATCACCCCCAATCAAAACATTGGTGCTTCCAAAACTCAGGATATATCCGTTACCCACTCCCTTTGGATGATAAGGGCTGCCGTTTGACCGCTTATGTTCCACATTATAGGCAGGAATGGCTCGGATTTCTATGCCGTGAATGGTACCCCCATCCCCATTTTTGAACACATTGGCCTGAAAATCCTCCAGCTGCTCCATACATGTCTCTGTCATCACTACCCGGGTATCCTCTTTCATGATATGATTAATAGCGGTCATATCGAGGTGATCGCCATGCTCATGGGTAACCAGGACCAGGTCTGCATCCGGCATGGTAGCGTAGTCCGCCTCTCTCATCACTGGATCAATATGGATCACCAGATCATTGAACTTAAACATCAGTGTACCGTGACCGATAAAAGACATCTCCAGCTCTCCTTCACTGGTTTGAATCACATCGCTTTCGTATTGTCCACAAAGAGGAGTTGAGAAGATAGCTCCCGCAAGCATTAACATAAGTATTGATTTCATAACTGACAGCTTATATTTCAGGACAAGTTAAAGCGAAGTTTCCAAACAATCAAACAGCGGCTTTGTCCAGTTTTTTTCTCTCCAGCAACTTGTATATCACAGGGACAATCACAAGGGTCAGTACGGTGGATACCAGCAATCCCCCGATAATGGTCCAGCCCATGGGGGCCCATAAGGTCCCACCTCTCAAGGTGAGCGGAAGCAGTCCCCCAATGGTGGTCAGTGCAGTTAGTACGATGGGGGTAAGTCTGGTCTCCGCTGCCAGCTGAAGCGCTTCACTCAGGGCTAAGCCCCGTTCCCTTAGCTTATTGATATAGTCCACCAGGATAATGGAATTATTCACCACAATACCCACCAGGCTGGTCAGACCGATAAAGGCGGTAAAGGAAAAGGTATTGCCCGTGATCCAAAGTGCCCATATCATACCGGTTACAGCAAAGGGAATGGCCAGAAATACAATCAGCGGCTGGCGGAAGGATCTGAACTGCAGCACCAATACAGAAAAGATGGATATAATGGCAATAAGCACCGCATTGGCCACACCGCCAAATGCATCGCTTCGTCCTTCAAGTTCTCCTGCAATAGTATAGGAGTAGCCAGAAGGCATGGGGTAGAGCTCCAGCTTTTCAAGTATGGGATCCATGACTTCATCCAGACTATGGCCACTCTTTATATCAGCCAGGATCTCTGCCGTCCGCTCCATATCATACCTGCTTATGGAACTGGGGGCTTGCTGAAGCTCAATATCAACAAACTGTTTTAGCTGATGCTGTTTACCTGATAGGGAAGAAACATAGATCCGCTCAAGCTCCTCCTCACCAAACTTTCCTCCACGATCCATCTTCAACACTACCTGGTGTTCCTCACCCGAAGGATCCCTGAAACTGGAAACAGTCATGCCAGCAACGGCAGTCCGGATGGTTTTGTCTATTTCCACTATGGGTACCCCAAGCATATTGGCCTTTTCTTTATTGATATTCAGAAGTAGTTCCGTATTGGTCTTGACAAATTTATTTTCGATGTTTATTGCCCCTGGCTGCTCCTCTAACATCCCCTCCACATCTGCCGAAATCTCCCGCAAGACCTCCAGGTCTTCACCGGTCAGGTAAATCTGTACCGGGGCATCAAAGGGCGGACCCTGTTCAAACTCTTTCACACTGATCCGCGCCCCTGGATAGGCGTCAAACTCATTTCGCAAGTGCTCAATAATCTCTGGAAACTCTTCACTATCATAGTCATACAGCTGGACGTAAATTTCCGTGAAGCTTTTATCAAAACGCTTCGGGAACACATTGTAATAGATTCTTGGATTGCCATGCCCCACATTGGTGGCATAGTATCTTACCTCAGGCATTGTATCAAGAACCGACTCCAGGTAATGTGCCACCTTGTCGGTCCGTTCGAGGCTCGACCCCTTGGGCAGAGAGGCCTGGATCATCAGATTGGCCTGTTCTGCTTTGGGAAAGAAACTTATCCCCACCTTACGAAACATGGCCAATGAAATCACCAGAAAAACGGATACCAAAAGCATGCTAATTCCAGGTCGTTTCAATGCACTTGCAAGAGCACTTCTAAAAGGGTGTTCAATGATCCATCCCAGCATACCGCTGAAACCCCTGGGTTTCTGTTCCACTGCCTTCTTTTCCTTAAGCAACTTACTGGTCAACATGGGTGTAAAAGAAAGTGCAATAAACAAGGAAACAATTAGCGCAAGGGCAATGGTTACCGGCAGCGATCTGATAAATTCACCCGTTTTACCGGGCATGGCTGCAATGGGTATAAAAGCCAGAACCGTGGTGATTGTTGCCGTAACCACGGGCCACCCGATCTCTGAGGCCGCCAGGATGGAGGCTTCTCTGCGACTGTGCCCCAACTGGATATAACGGTTGATATTCTCCACCATAACAATGGAATTATCCACCAGAAGTCCCAGTGCCACCACCAGGCCCCCTATGGAAGTCTGTTCCAGGCCAAAGCCAGCCATATCCACAAATCCCAGACCAATGATCAGCGACAGGGGAATAGCGATCACCACCATCATGGAGGAACGGAATCCAAGGGACAGGAAGATCACCAGCCCCACCAGGAAGATGCCCTGTAGCAGGTTAATCATAAAACCATTGATCCGCTCACGTACGACTTGAGCTTGGTTATAAACCACCTCCAGCTGCATATTCGTGGGAAGCTCCTCCCTCAAAGCTTCGATTACGGGATCCAGTTGCTCGCCCGTTTCCAGCACATTCAATCCCTGCTTCTGACTAATACCCAGAAAGATGCAGCGTCCTCCTTCAAGGCTGTCCCGCTGGATCGATTTGGCCCCAAAGCGTGCTTTGTACTGCTGCGTCTCATATCCATATCCGATGCTGGCAATATCCCGCATATAGATGAGCCTGCCCATGTGGGAATTGACTACCATATTCCTGATTTCATCAAGACTTTTTATAGATCCGGATGATTTCACACTCAGGTTGTTGACCCCCAGGGAGACATCCCCGCCAGGGATGTTCATATTGTTGCTTACAATGGCTCTTGTAACATGGTCAAGGGTGGTATTGACCATAGCCATTTTTTCAAAATCCAGGTAGATATGAACCTCCTGGTCCGGCAAAGCATAGGTGCTAACCTTCCGAACCGACCGAATCTTTTCAATACGCTTGCTTAACTCATCACTCACCTGCTCCATCTCATTATAAGGAGCATCTTCCGAAATAAGTGCCAGTAGCAGCATGGACATATCTGAGATGGACCACTGCCAGGTTTCCAATTGAAGGATTTCATCTGGCAGCTCATCTCGAACGCTGTTCACCTGCTGGACCACCTCATCATACTTCTCGTCGGCATCGGTATTAAACTCAAATTCAACAGAGATCACAGCAATACCATCCCTGATATCGGTAATGATCTGCTTGATATCATCCAGTTCATTCATAGCCTCTTCAAGCGGAAGTGCCACCAGGGATTCCAAATCCATGGGGCCTGCTCCGGGCATCAGCACAATGATGGATGAGCCGGGCACCGTCACTTCAGGGTTCTCGGTCCGGGGCATATTGACAAAGGACCTCACTCCCACTACCGTCAGGAAGATAAAGACCATCCAGGTAAAGGAGCGGTTATCTATGGCAAGTTCGGGCAATCTCATTGTGCTTCATTTTGCTTGAGGTTCACAGGACTTATCTGGCTGTCCTCCCTGATGTACTTGGCTCCTTCTGTAATGACCAGTTCACCGGGTTCAAGACCTTCAAGCACCATTATCAAATCATCCACGATCCTTCCTGTCCGGATCCTTCTTTTGCTTGGCTCCCCATCTTTGTATACATATACTATGGCCCTCTTATCACTGGCTTCCAGCAGGGCTTCAAGCGGCACCATCGCGGCAATGCTCAACTGGGTGGGAAATATATAGGCCCGGGAAATAAAGCCCGATCTGAATTGAGGATTCGTGTGAAGAATTTTTAACTCAGTCTCATAGGTTCCAGTAACCGGATCCGCAATGGCTCCCAGTTCAGTAATTTCGGCTTGAAATTGTATATCTGGAAAAGCATCCATCTCCACATGGGCAGAATCTCCCAGGGAAAATTTCACAATATCCTTGTCCGTCAGGGCTACCCGCACCACCCAGTCACTTTCGGTTGAAGCAAAAAGGATGGCCGGATATCCGGGGGCTATAAACTCGTTATTCTCCACCAGGATCTTCTGGATTCTTCCATTGGCAGGTGCTTTGATACTGGAGTGTAAGAGATTAAAATCGGCTATCCTTTTTTGAGACTGGGCCAGTTCATATGCAGATCTGGCATTCTGAAACTGTTCAAGTGTGGCCACACTATCCCTGTAGAGGTTCCTGGCGCGGTTCAGGTCTCGTTCAGCCTTTTCCACACCAATACGCGCCTGGTTCACCTGGGCATTAATTTCAGAGAGGTCGAGCGCTGCCAGTACCTCACCTCGTTTCACAAATGCACCTTCTTTAGCATTCACCTCTTTGACAATCCCCCCGGTCTTAAATCCCAGTTTCATTTCGGTGGTGGTACTGAGCATCCCGGCGGCTCTGACAGGTAGTTTATACTCCCTGAGCTCCACTTTCCAGAGCTTCACCTGAAGTAACTTATTCTCCGTAACCTCCTTCTGTGTATTGGATTTACATCCACTCAGCAAGATGGCCAATACCAATATGACGATATTCACTTGTCTCATGATTTCAATAGTTTTCAAGTCCGTTTGCTCCCATGGCGTATTCGAAGTCGGCCAGTCGACTGTAATATTCACTCGTAGCAACAATGGAATTAGCAGCAGCACTGGTAACATTGGTACGGGCATCAATTAATTCCAGGAGTGAAGATTGCCCCTCCTGGTATTTGCGGTTAATCAGCTCATAGGCCCGAATAGCCGAAGAGGTTTGTTTGCCAGCCGACTCTACAGATTCATAAGCCGCCTGCAGTCCGTAGAAATTATTTATCACCTCCAGACTTATCTGCTGTTCTGTTTGCATGTAAAGTTCTTCAAGCTTCTCACTCTCAATTCTGGACTGGTGTACCTTCTGGCGGTTTACATTTCCCTGGAACAGCTTCCATTTCATCACAAGCGATGCAAGCATGAAATCATCTTCACTGGTAAAACTGTACTGTTCTCCCTGGAATCCATAGTCGACTACCCCAAATACTCCCGGGATATTCTTTCCCTTTTGAAGGGACGTGACATGCTTATTCAGGCGCTTATACCCTTCTATCTGCTGCAACTCATTTCGATTCTGAAGGGCAAGCCGGGTGGCGTCCTCAAGAGGAACTAAAGGCGGAACAGGCGATTCAGGCATTAATTCGACAGGCTCAGTAAGAGAACGGTTCAAGAGAAAATTAAAATAGGCGCGGGAAGCTTCCACAAAATTATTAGCCTGTGCCCGTTGCACCTCTACTTTACTAAGCTCCGATTCTGACCTGTAAACAGCATCTTTAGTCACCCTGTCATTTTCAAAAAGCTTTTGGCTCACTCGCAGGTTTTCCTTAACCAGGGAGAGAGACGTATCGGCAAGTGCCAACAGGTTATGGGCCTTTTTATATTCGTAATATGCCTTGGTGATCTCCTTAATCAGCTCCCGCTGATAGCGTTCCACATCGATACGGGATATTTCGGCGTACTGTTTCTTTATTCTGTAATTCTGAACAATGTCTGAATTGAAAATTGGTTGTACCAGGGATAGCTTGGTTTCATGTTCGGTGGGTCGGTAGAAAGCAAACTCTTGATTTTCAATCTGCGGAAAGGCTTCGGTTGCTGTTAACATGTTTAAGGTACTGTAGACAGGATTCAGCATGTCCCCCACGGGAAAGTCAATGGTCCGTCCGCCCTTTGCCACAGTATATCTTGCGTTCATGCTGATGTCCGGAAAAAACATTCCTTTTGCCTCTTTGAGTGCCGAAAGATCACTTGCGTAATCAAGCTGTTTCTGCTTCAGCCCCTTGTTAGATTCCAATCCCTCCCTGATATATGAATCCAGGTAAGAGTTCTGTGCCTGAAGAATAGTGCATGACAGGCCTAACGCAGCTGTTATTAGGAAAGAATATTTCATGATTTAATGCCATTTAGCACCAACTCAAAATGACTTTCGAGTATCTGATCCTGTGACAGCTCCAGCGCCTCAAGCAGTGCGGGTTTCATGGTAACGAAACGTACAACACTGAGTACGGTCATCCAGAGGGTATTGGCAACAAGCAATACCGGGATATCTGCCCGGATCAGTTTTTCAGCAACGCCCTGCTCCACCAATTGGATCACCGTTTCCACTGTCGACTCCTTGTAGATGAGCTCCTGTACATCGTCGGCCGTTATATTTATGGTCTGCGGATTCATCTCTTCCTGTGCTATGATTGCTTTCATATGATCCGGATTCGTCCTGGAGAAGACCATACAGGCCCGTCCCATTCTTCCCAGTTTCTCCAGGGCATTTGCTCCCCCCTCTGTGGCCTGCAGGGTCACAGATTTAAGGAGATGGATAGCTTTGCGCGCCACAGCCATATGCAGGTCCTCCTTGCTTTTAAAATAGAGATAGAGGGTTCCCTTGCTCAGCTCAGCTTCTTCTGCAATATCATCCATGGTTGAGAGATCAAATCCCTTGCTGAAAAAGATCTTTTCAGCTGCCAGAACAATCTCTTCTCTGCGCAGCTGCTTTTCGCGCTGTTTTCTTTCGGCTATTCCCATATTTTCAGAATGATTTATACTTTATTCTATTTTATGACTCTTAGTCATTTATTAAATCAAAGTAAATCATATTTAATCGATTCAGCAAAAAATATGATTAGAAAATTCCATAACTTGTTGGGATGGCATATATCTCCTACTTAAGAATGGTGGTAGTTCTATGGCTTGGAATCGCCACCTTTTATTGCTCTCCCGTGCAATCCCAGGACTCCTTCAAGGAGCTTGAGAAGTATATCGTAAGTCAGGTGATAGAAAATAAGATCCCGGGAATCGCCTGCTGTGTGGTAAAAGAAAACCGGATGATCTGGTCCGGGGCCTATGGCTGGGCCAATATTGAAAAGGGCATTCCCATGAGTATTGATGGGATCATGAATATTGCATCCATCTCCAAGACTTTTACAGCTACTGCAGTGATGCAGTTATGGGAGAAGGAAGAGATCCGGCTTGACACGGATATCAATCTCTACCTCCCCTTCCCGGTCAGGAACCCCCATCATCCTGAGCTTCCCATTACCGTCTCTCAGCTACTTACCCACACCTCTTCAATTGTTGACGGAGATTACTATGATGCCAGCTACTCCGACGGCGATCCTCTTATTTCCCTGGAAGATTGGGTCACCGGCTACCTGGTACCGGGAGGACAGTTCTACAACGAGAAGCAGAATTTCTCTAAGACTGCACCGGGATTCGAGCATGAATACTCCAATGTTGGCTTCGGACTGCTGGGCTACCTGGTGGAACGAATCTCCGGGATGCCCTTCAATGAATATTGCCGCGTGCATATTCAGGAACCTCTGGGCATGAAGCAAAGTGGATGGTTTATTCATGAAATAGATAGCTCCAAACACATCACTCCATATGAATTCACAGCCCAGGAAAACCAGCCACTGGAACTCTATAGTTTCCCCAACTATCCGGACGGACTCCTAAGGACCAGTGTTCGCGAACTATCCTACTTTCTCCTGGCCATCATGAACGGGGGCAAATGCAATCAGGTAAGAATTCTTGAGAAGAGCACCCTGAAAGAGATGCTCCAACCCCTTGTGGAGACAGAAGATGGCCAGGGTCTGTGCTGGCATCAAATCGTATTCGAAGACTTATGGGGACATTCCGGAGGGGATCCGGGGGTAGCCACCTTCATGTATTTCAATCCCAGAACAAGAATCGGGGTGATCACCTTCCAGAACAACCATAAGGGGGATATGTTCTCGGTGGTCCGGAAACTATATACCGTAGCTGACAATCTCTGACAGGGGCTTTCTCTTCTCGTCGTGCCTCTCCGGATCCGTTTCATCCAGCGGGTAGCCCAGCGGCAGGATTACCACCGGTTCCATATGCTCCGGAAGCTTGAGTAGCTCTCTGCATTTATCCACATAGAAATTACAGATCCAGCAGGTGGCCAGACCAAGCTCTGTGGCCTGCAGTGTCATATGATCTGTTGTAATGGCCGCATCCACATCCGCGTGGTCCTTCCCGTCTTCCTTTCGTTTCCATGCTTGCTTATGATTGGCACAGATTACAATAACACAGGGAGCTGTCTTAAACCACTCCCGGTGATAGGCCGCATAAAACTTTTCCAGCTGTTCCGCCTTTTGGATTACATAGTAATGCCAGGGTTGAAAATTCACAGCCGAAGGGGCCACCCTTCCGGCCTCCAGGATAAGATCGAGTTTCTCTTGTTCCACGGGACGGGCATCGTAATTGCGACAAGAATACCGTGCCTTTGCCA
>Ga0164315_10001292_pt1 | contig 18870 bp, 21 predicted proteins | sample GuaBasSedimGuay6_FD_113737 | JGI IMG/M metagenome (GOLD analysis project Ga0164315, IMG submission 113737) | Subseafloor sediment microbial communities from Guaymas Basin, Gulf of California, Mexico - Guay6, Core 4569-2, 0-3 cm | ecosystem: Environmental > Aquatic > Marine > Hydrothermal vents...
CACTGCTACATATCCAGGAGCTTGTGAGGATATTGAGATAAACTCTGTGATGCTGAATAACATAGACATTACAAAAGACTTATTGGAAGTGGAATTAGACCGCATCCGCGAAGATATACTGGGACATTAAAAGTGACATTATGAAAAAAACAGAAAAATTTGTAGTGAATGTGAGTTCCGCGCTTGAAGTAGAGAATGGAACGATTCTTAAAATTGGGAATAGTGATGTTAAACTGGTGGGATTTGAAGCTGAAGAAGAATCAACAGAAACATCAATAGACTCTGTGTTTGTAGATTATGATGGGGATGCAACCGCATCAATCTTCGCTGAAGATATGGGTTTGATGATTACTGACACTGATGGGCAACAATTGCTAAAAGATACCTTGAATATATTGAGAAAATTATATTATGGTGGTGGTGAAATTGCAGATAAAACCCTAAGTGAACATGATATTGATGATATGGTGAGAGGAGTTACGATGGTGGAGTTATATGAAGGCCATGGAGACGCGGAAAGGCTACTTAAATGGCTGAGGCGATAAAAAAAGCTTTACTTTTATTTTTAAATAGCGTATAATAGCTATTCAATAAAAAAATAGGTGATTTATGAGTGATATGTGCAACATAGGTGACGTGTTGGAAGAATACAGATTGATTAAGCAGGAACTTGCTGAAATTAAAGAGAAAGAAATGGATATGCGTATCGCAGTATGCGAAATGCTAAATATTGACCAGATGACGATAGGAACGCACAGTATGGTGTATCCTGATGAGGGGTTGAGTGTAAAATTGACCAAAAAAGAGTCATATAGTATCAAAATTGATGAATCAGATTTTATAAACCTATCTGATGAAGAGATGAATTGCATATCAACCAAATATGGCCTGTCATTATCTGCATACAAGAGCTTGGGTGATACTGATGCCCTTGATGAATACATAACGGTTAAAAATGCTGCCCCAACAGTTGTAGTTAGCCTTGAGGATTAGCCATGGCCATAAAGATAAGAAGCACACTAGATGTGTCTGCTGATGGGGCAAATATTGTCATATATGGCGAGTCAGGAGTTGGGAAAACCACGTTGATAGGTCATCTGCCTCGGCCTTTTGTGTTGTCAGCAGATAAAGGGCTACTTTCAATCGCTGATAAAGATATTCCATATATTGATATTGAAAATATGCAAGATATAGATGATGCATATAGCTACATCAAGAAAAATATTGACAAATATGACAATATAGTGTTTGATTCTCTCACTGAAATAGCAGAAGTAGTGTTGTTTGAAATGAAAGAAGACCGCAAAGACAAACGTCAGGCCTACGGTGAACTGGCAGATGCATTCGGCGTTATGATTAGAAGATTCCGCGATATATCTGGCATCAATACCATATTCTTAGCCAAAAGAAAGCATATAATCAATGAGGACAATGAACTGGTAGGTTATGAGCCGATGATGCCAGGTCGTGTGCTCCCTCACGGGCTTCCTTATCTAACAGATGAGGTATTTGCCTATGTTCTGGATAGAAAAGGCACCAGGAGCTTTCACACGACGACAGCGCGGAAGTATCCAGCGAAAGATAGGTCTGGAAAGCTAAATCCAATTGAAGTAGCACCAAATTTAGGTGAAATAATTGATAGATTATTGAGCAAGAATTCTGAGCCGAAGCAACAAGCAAAGGCTCATAATACCAAAGGGCATATTGCCCAAATTTAACCTTGAAATCAGGAGTATTAAAATGGCTGAATTACCTTCAGTATTCGCAGTAGATGAAGATAGCAAAAGAATGGGGGATTTTGGAATTATGCCCTCAATATGGTATCTTGGTCATATCAAGAAGTCAGAAATCAAGAAGACTAAGGCTGGAACCGGCCTCAGACTTAATATGCAGGTAGTTGTTGAAGGCTCTGAGGAAGATGATTTCTCTGAATCATCACCTTTCAATGATCGCATTGTGTTCATCGGGCTTAATGTGAAAAATCCTAGTTCTCAAGCAGTAGAGATTTCTCAGCGTGAGCTGGCAAGTATCTGTGATGCATGTGAAGTTTCTGAGCTAGAAGATTCAGAAGAGTTGCATGATATTGACTTCGGCTTTAAGCTGGGTGTTGAGAAAGGCAAAGATGGATATGATGACAAGAACGTCATCAAGAAGTATATCACTGAAGATGCTCTAAACGAGATGTTCAAAGACTAGGACAACAACAGCCAAGGATGGCACAATTTTAAAGACGATGATGCTGGGGGTTTGGCGCATCAGTCCTGGCATCATTACCTTAGTTGCTGGTGCGCCACCTTATTTGGAGAGAGAAATTGGCTATAATACCGATGAGAAATACGCTAAATGAAATTATGGAAAATGGAGAGATCAAACAAAGGAAGCGGCCATATCTTGGATACTCAGGTGTTGGGCATAAGTGCCATAGACACCAATGGTACAGCTTCCGCTGGTGCTATGACAGAAGCATTCCGCGTCGGTTGAGCAGGATATTCAACAGGGGTGACATAGAAGAGCCAAGAGTGATAGCTGATCTTGATAGGGTTGGCTGTAAAGTATACGGGGATCAAACTGAAGTAATAGGGATCACCGGTCATGCAAAAGGGCATATTGATGGGCTTGTAGAGAATGTCCCTACTGGTGGAGAGAAAATTCATCTGCTGGAAATAAAGACCATGAAGTCAGCCATGTATGCAAAGTATATGAAGATTGGATTGAGAAAATTTAGTGGCACATACTGGCAGCAGATCCATTCATATATGGGGCATCTTGATCTAAAGCGATGCCTATATGTAGTGGTGAACAAAGATACTGAGGAAAGAGACTTCAAAAGAATCAAATTTGAGAAGCCTCAGTTTGAAGAAGGTGAAAGAATTGCATTAGGAATCATCACGTCACCAAATCCCCCGAATAGAATCATGGGTGCAAGAAAAACATTCTTTGAGTGCAAGATGTGTGATTCAAAAGACATATGCTTTGGTGATAAAGAGCTATCAAAAAGCTGTAGAATATGTGAATTCTCATCTATAGAAGATGAGGGGATCTGGTCATGTGATAAGAGTGGGGCGCAACTCAACGCGGAAGATCAAAAGAAGATGTGCAATGACTTTAAAGGTGAGGAATATGTGTAATTTTGTATCGACATTTACAGCGGTGCTGCTGGCACTATTCCTATTTGCACAATACCCTTGGTGATAAGAATGAAAAAGAGAAATAAAAACAGACCTATTGTGCCAACAGGCAGATTTTTCTGTAAAACATGCAAGACACATAGGTTGATATCAGATAGAATTGGCAAGTATGGGAAGCTATGCAGGTTCTGCCTAGATGGAGAAAGTGATGACAAGTTTTGAAAAAACAATGTCTGGGTTTGGATTGGTGATGAAGAACCGTATTTTGCATGAATTAAATCCAAAGAAAATTGATAAAAAGATAATCGTCAAACAAAAGTCATTGAAAAAAAGGCAATTGGATGTCATCAAAATAAATGGTGAAGTTGGAACAGTCATATCATTTTGTAAGAAATATGATATACCATTTGGGACATATAGAAGCAGGGTGGCAAGCGGCCTGGATGAATACACAGCACTTACAAAACCAAGAAGGAAAATGAAAAGTGTTTGAGGCCAGGAAGTATCAGGTTGATGCAATTGATTCTGTATTCAAATACATAAAAAAGAATCCAGATAAATCGCCTTTAGTGGCATTGCCTACAGGTAGCGGCAAGACTGCTGTTATGAGAGGCATAGTTGAAAGGCTACTTGTGATGAACCCTAGTGCCCAAATCATCCTAGTCAGCCATGAGTCAGAAATCCTAAAGCAAAACTATTCCGCGATGGTTGGTGTGGGTGATGTAGGCATGTACTCTGCAGGGCTAGATAGGCGTGAAGTCAAGCAGATAACTGTAGCAGGAATTCAATCTGTGTTCAGAAAGCCAGAGCTATTCAAGAAAGTAACTCATTTGATAATAGATGAGGCTCACACAATCCCTATGGATGACGATTCAATGTACCGTAAGTTTATAAACGGAATAGGGAAGCACATACGCATAGGGCTTACAGCGACCGCATATAGAAGCGGACAGGGGCATATAGTAGGCGCTGACCATATGTTTGACAAGATAGTTATAGATTTGACATTCGGTGCCAAATTCACTAGGCTTGTAAAGGATGGATACATATCACCGATAACTATCAATTCAACCAAACTCAAACTAGACGCGGAAAGCATAAAGACAGTTGCTGGGGATTTCTCACTGAAGGATATGTCTATTGCATTTGATAGAGAGGCATTGACATCAAGAGCAGTGGATGAGATGGTTGCAAAAGGAGCAGGCAGAAAGAAATGGCTAGTGTTTGCCATAGACATAGATCATGCTGACAATATATGTGACATGTTGAATACAAGAGGAATAAAGTCATGTGTAGTTCATAGCAAGATGGAGTTTGACAAAGATTTTGTCTTGGATCAATTCACCAATGGCAACACTCAGGCAATAGTGAATGTAGGGATGCTGACCACTGGGTTTGATATGAAGTCAATTGACCTGATAGGGCTGCTTAGGCCAACTCAAAGTGCATCACTTCATGTTCAAATGATAGGGAGGGGGTTGAGGATTTGCGAAGGGAAAAAGAGCTGCCTCGTATTGGATTATGCAGGGAATACCGAAAGGCTAGGTGCCATCAACAAGATTACCCCGTACAAGAGGGCGAAAGGTGAAGGCACTGGAGAGCCAATAACAAAGACTTGCCCGAAGTGCAATACAATAACGACACCTATGGTCAAAGTGTGTGAAGAATGTGGGCATGTATTTGAATTCAAGCAGCTACTAGAGGTTACATCAGGTGATGCCAATGTTATAGCATCAAATTCAGATTGGATGAACGTCTCCCACGCGGAATATGAGAGGCACACAAAGAAAGGCTCAAAGACAAGCATATCAGTACGCTATCATTGCGGGCTGAGATACTTCAAGGAATGGATTTGCCCAGACCATTCCGGTTATGCGAAAGCAAAATCAATAATGTGGCTAAAAAAGAGAGGGCATGATTATGTAGACCTAGATGGTGCAATTGAATTTTTGAGGACATCAGTGCCACCTAAAAGAATAAAGGTGGACACGTCTGGGAAATTCAACAGAATAATTGATTATGAATGGTAAGAAAATAAATTTTACTTTCTTACCCTATTAGGGTATAGTAACTACTCTATTAAATTTTTAATAGTTTTAAAATTATCGCTGGAGATAAAAATGTCAGAAGAAAAAGAAGTTGAAGTTAGTGAATTAGAAGTTGCAATTCGTGATGCATTTGATGAAAATGTTGGTGTTGATGAAGAAACTGCAAAGATGGCGATGTTGCAAGCAGGTTGTAAGATTAAAGCAGTAACTCGCTTGTACAATCAATTCATGATTGATTCAGGCCTATTGGCTTCCAAAGAAGAAAAAGATGGTGTGCTTGATGAAGAGCTTACTGACGTTGATCTTTCTGATGAAGACACATTCCTTGAAAAGATCACAGCGGTTGCTGAAGGCATAACTGGTGCAACTGAGAAGTCTGCTACCATTATGATCCGCGCATGGTGTCGTGCTAATGAAGTCGAGTGCTTCAAGAAAGGTGCATCTGGTCGCCGTAGATCTGGATTCCGTTTTGACTTCTATGAAGCATTGAAAGCGAATCCAAATATGGATAAAGATGAAGCGCTGAATCTAATCAAAGAGAAAGGCTCTGAGAATGATGTTAAAGCTGCTAGTCACTTCCAAGCTATTCGTGAATTGATCAATACCGTAGCTGCATAAGATAGTACCAAAGTCCTTTGTGCCACGAGTTCTTCGTGGCATGAGGGCAATTTCTGAAGTAAAATCAAAACATAGGTAGGAAAATATGCCACAGAACACCGTAATGATGAGGGATAACAAAGGAAAAGCAAAACTGTCCTTTCTATTGGACTTCCCGAAAGCCACCGAATCTTTATGCAGAGTAATGGAGTTTGGGGCTTCAAAGTATGCAATGAATGACTGGAAATCAGGTGGTGATGTAAGAGGATTAGAGGATAGCCTATTGAGGCATTTACATAAATATCACAATAAAGAAGATCTGGATGAAGAGAGCGGAGAGTCTCACTTGGGTCATGCACTATTCAATTTGATGGCAATAATAGAATCTAAAAATGAGGACAATAGATGAACATACAAGACTTCATAAAGCTAGGTGTATGTGAAGATGTCAATGAACTTATTGAGCGTGATCCACTAGGTAAAAGTTTGAATGAATTGAATCTAGGTGCTGGCAAGAAGCTAATAGGGACATCACTCCCTCTTGATCTCCCAGGCTGGAACGCAGATACAGATTTGATACCAGCAGAAGATGACTCCATAGCTGGCATATGGATGATACATATGCTAGAGCATGTTGAGCTGCCTATAAAATTACTCAGAGATTGCCAAAGAGTGCTAATATATGGAGGCTTTGTTAACATAGTAGTCCCATACTATAACTCAAATATGAACGCTCAAGAGCTAGACCACAAGCACAACTTCTCAGAAGAAACATTCCCAGCTTTGTTCAGACAGAAGCAATATTATGAGAAGAATTTAGAAGGATTTGAATGGGAGTTTGACATCAACCTAAATTTAATCATAGGCGCAAAAGAGCGGAATATGTGCCTATATGTGCAACTGATAAAGAGGAGACAATCTTGAGCAATAGAAAAATAATAGTATTTGACACCGAAACTGATGGATTACTCAAGCCCAGCGCAGCTGGAATCGAAGGGCAACCATTCATAACTGAAATATATATGGTTAAGCTGGATGAAGAATTTAATATCCTTGAAGAATTTGAATCATATATAAAGATACCTATTCCAGTACCTGAATTCATAACCAGGATCACTGGAATATCAGACGCTATGCTGTCTAATGCACCTACGTTCCGTGATATATCAGATAAGCTAAAGATATTCATAGAGGATGCCACTGAGACCGTAGCGCACAATCATTCCTTTGACAAGTGTATGGTGCTAAACCAATTCATAAGGGCTGGGTATAAAGAATTCGATTGGCCTGAGATTGAGACGTGTACAGTGGAAAAGACTATGCACATAGAGCAGAGAAGGCTCAATCTGAACAGGCTTCATGAGCTTCTATTTGGCAAAGAATTTACTGGTGCTCATAGGGCGAAGACTGATGTGCATGCATTAGTTAGATGTTATCACAAGCTCAGAGAAGATGGGGTCTGTGAATGAAAATAATCAGAACTGAGTATAGTTTCAAGCAATGCTTTGGCCACCTAGATAAGATGGTTGATATGTGTGAGGATGACTCATTATGCATAGCAGACAATGATAATACTTACGGGCATATCCAATTCAGTAAGGCATGTAAAAAAAAGGGAATAAAGCCGGTATTCGGGGTACGTATACGCTATACAATCAACCCTAAGCAACGAACAGGGCAAAGCTATATTACGATACTAGCGCGGAATAATGAGGGCTTAAAAGAGCTGTACGGGCTTGTGAAAGCTGCATACGATAACTTCTTTTACTTTCCGCGTCTCATGCTCGATGACATATCCAACGTTTCAAGCAACGTGATAATCATCCAGCCAGATCTTGGTGGCATAGAGATAGGTGACTACAAGGCAATTACCCAATCTGATACTAGACGATCTAAAAATCTAAGTCATGTATTTGTACAGGACAACTACTATCCTGAAACGAAAGATAAGCAAATATATGAGCTATTGGCTGGTGCCCAAAAGAGAGCTGATGGATACGTTCACAACTTTGAGAACAAGACCTCTCCTATGCATATAGTGGATCAGCCAGGATGGACAGTAGACTTGTCAGATGAATGCAATGCCGAGATTGAGATGGCAGAAATGGTCAAGTTCGAAGGCTCAAAAGATATAGCTACATTATGCAGGAAAGGATCTGAACGGCTAAAGATTAATATAGATGATGGCGAATATGCAGACAGACTGAAGCGCGAACTTGATATGATTGCAGAGAAGGGCTATGAGGATTACTTCCTGATAGTACAAGACATGCTTCGATATGCCAATAAGCATATGCTAGTTGGGCCAGCAAGGGGGTCATCTGCGGGGAGCCTGGTCTGCTATCTACTTGATATAACTAAGGTTGATCCAATAAAATATGGCCTGCTATTTGAGAGATTCATTGACATAAACAGATTTGATCTGCCTGATATTGATATTGATTTCCCTGACTCAAAGAGGCAACTTGTAATAGATTATCTGGTGAGGAAGTATGGCGAAGACAATGTAAAGAGTCTGGCCAATATCAATAGGCTTAAAGCAAGGTCTGCTATTGACCTATTTGGGATGGGGCTATCAGTGCCAAAGGCAGATTGCGAGACTGTAAAGAATGCAATGATAGAGCGTTCCGCAGGTGATGCCCGTAATGCAATGTGTATATCTGATACATTTTATGATACTGATCCAGGAAAAGAGTTCATCAAAGAGCACCCAAAGATGATGATTGTTGGAGAGATAGAGAATCACGCTCAACATGCAGGCAAACATGCTGCTGGTATAATTGTATCCAATAAGCCTTTGATTAATTTTGGTGGTGTTAATTCCAGAGACGGAGTTGTCATGATGGACAAGCGAGACGCGGAAGATATTGGACTTCTGAAGATTGATTGTCTTGCATTGACCACCTTGAGTATTCTTGAAGATGCCGCGAAACTGGCAGGAATGCATAGAGACGCAATCTACAAACTCCCTTTTGATGATGAAAAGACTTTCAACATATTCAATGATGATAGACTTAATGGAATATTCCAGTTTGAAGGACAAGCCCTAAAGATGCTAACTAAGTCCTTTCACGTTGAGGGTTTTGATGATATTGTTGCCATCACTGCTCTTGCAAGACCTGGTGCCTTGCGATCTGGAGGTGCTGCTAAGTTTGCCAAAAGAAAGACTGGGGCTGAAGAAGCTGTATATTACGGAGATAAGCACAAGTCGATAACCAGCGAGACTATGGGTATCATGGTGTATCAGGAGCAGATGATGTTCCTACTTAGAGAGCTGGCTGGATTCTCTTGGATGGATGTGTCAATACTTAGAAAGGCAGCAAGTAAATCAATGGGTGATGACTTCTTTGGCAAATACGAGATGCAATTCATAGAGGGGTGTCAATCATATTCTGATATGACAGAGGAGAGTGCCATGCTTGTATGGAAAGATATTCAACACGCAGGATCATGGATTTTTAATAAGTCGCACGCTGTGTCATACGGTATGTTATCATATTATGCTGCATATATGAAGGCCAATCACCCAATTGAATTCTTTGCTGCTAGCCTCAATCATGCCAAGTCAGAAGATTCCGCGCTTCGTATCCTTAGGGATGGAGTAGAGAATGATGGGATAGAGTATACCCCAATAGATCCTGATGAATCAGAAGAAGGCTGGACGGTAGTTGATGGCAAACTATTGGGCGGGCTTACAAATATAAAAGGGATAGCCAGCAAGAAGGCAAAGCAGATAATAAAAGCAAGAAAGACAGGAAAGTTTACCCCTGCAATATTGGGCATGCTGATGAACCCAAAGACTGCTTTTGATATCCTGTTTCCCACTAGACACCTATGGGGGCATATCTTTGACAACCCAGCAAAATACGGGCTACTTGAAAAGCCTGTTGGAATAAGGGATATTGACAACCCTGGAAACTATGTCATCATAGGCAGACTGATTGATCGCAATCTAAATGATCTTAATGAGCACAACAAAGTTGCGAAAAGAGGGCACAAGTTAGATCGAGATACTGTCTATCTCAATATAATACTTGAAGATGATCATGATTCTATCATGTGTTCTATTGGGAGATTTGACTACAAGAGGCTTGAAGGCAAGACTATCGCGGAAAAGGCAAATGTTGGAGAGGATTGGTTTTTAGTAAAAGGAAAGATGGGGTCAACGTGGAGGGGAATATCTGTATCAGAAATAATTAACTTAACAGATTGGAGCAAAGACAATGGAAGCTAGTGTAAAATTAGTATCAGTACTGGACAACAGGTTGAGTGCGTGGATTCATAGCAGACCTGGATTCAACCATAGAAAAATTGACATGGACAAGATCGGGTCGATGGACATGAGCATAAACAGCTTATGTATGTTGACGTTTGAGATAGATTCAAGTCTTATATTTAGAGATTGGCTATTTTCAATACGGCCTATTTTTCCATGGGCAAGAAGCTCACGATCTGCGCCCTTGAGCAAAATGAATACAAAAATATCAGCCGAGTTTGGATCTATTGGGCAAGACAGAATAGATGAAGTGCTGGAGAATGTCCGGAATGGCATACCGCAAGACATAGCGAGAGAAGGGCTGCCCATGACTATGGCAACTTCGTTCACTGTGATGATGGACTTTCGAACAGTATGCGGATTAATCAAGACCATGAAGGAACTTGATGACTCTCTGTACATGATATATGGAACACTATTTGAAAACTCCATCAAGCATATAAGCGGTGCATTAAATAATAACGTAAGGGAATTTTCTGAGTCATATCTAATAACAGAATGTGAAATGGATAAAAATGGCGCTGAGAGTGTTGGCAGCATGCTATGTGGGTCATATGATATGAAGTGCGCATTGATGGCACAGTTCTTGAGGACTAGCCATGCAACAGTCAAGACTGAACTATGGAATATCATAAAGGACAAAGGATATGCGCATGCTAGATATATGACGCAAAGAGATACCGTTAAAGTTGTATTCTATATGGGCAATAGTGAATATGATCGGCTTATGAGACTAAGGTCACATTGGTTCGCAGATTGGTCAGAAGATATGTGGGGCAAGATGGTAGGTGATTATGTTAAGAATATGGCACCTCGTGAATTCTATGACTTCATACCTAATGGCAACGGAAAGCCAGATCCATACCATCGAGACATGATGAGCAGGATAACAGGAGAAGAGCATAATTTGCCATGTCCAATAATGACTGAGAACCCAAATTATGTGCATCAAAGATTCCGCGAGTTGGGGTGCAATCCTGTGATAATAAAATATGTAGAGCTGGCAGATGGCGGATATTTGCCTTACAACCCTGATAATAAACTAAGAGAGCAATATGAGAAAAACTGTAAAACAAATTAATAGCATGGCTGGAAAGCTGGCATCAATGGATAGGTACTCTCAAACAAGACTGATTAATCCAGAGTCAGTGCTAGAGCATACTGGATATGTATGCATGTGCTCTTTGATAATAGCCAGAAGGATACTCAAGAATGGCCGGTCAGTCAACATTGCACTACTAATGTCAAAGGCGGCAGTGCATGACATCGAGGAGTCAATAACTGGAGACATAGCTTGCCCTACTAAGTATTGGGATGCTAGTGCAACTAGCACCATGAAAAGAATATCTGATGAAGCAAGTGTGATGGCATTCAGAAGCATAGGTGATGACGACCTATATGAAATCTGGGCTGATTCCAAAGAAGGCTTTGAAGGGCAGATAGTTTCTTTGGCTGATAAGCTAGCAGTAGTATACAAGGTGCATCAAGAGTATGCGCTATTTGGGAACAAGACTATAATTGGGCATGTAAGTGGACTAATAGGGTCATTGAAGAAGATGAAGTTGGAGTGCAGGAAAGAGCTGCATGAGTTTATAGATGAGGCAATCTTGATATGCAAGGAGTTAATAGAATGAAAGTTTATATAGCAGCACCGTTTTTTAGTGAAAGTCAATTGGAAACAGTGAAGAAAATAGAAACCTTATTGACAGATTATGACATTGAGTTCTTCTCTCCGCGCTCTGAGGGCACATTGAAGGATATGGCTCCAGATGAGCGCAAGGCTGCAATGAGTGGCATATTTGAATCCAATATCAAACATATGGATTGGTGCACCCACTCTATTGCAGTGATAGATGATTATGATACTGGCACTATATGGGAAATGGGATACATGTTCCATGCTGGCAAGGAGATAGTGACATACTCTGATATGTATCATGGGATAAATGTCATGCTTAATGAGAGCATAAGCTATCATGCCACCAATATATCCATGTTGGTTGATGGGCTTCTTGGGAATGTAGCAAGTGAAAAGACTGGGGATGTATTCTGATGGAAACTACTTTATACTGTAAAGATGCAGGTGGACGAATCCGCTTCTGGAAGATAGAGGCATTAGATGATGGCATATCCATGACATATGGGCTGGCTGATGGCGCAGTATCTAATCAATTTGAAGAAGTGAGAGTTGGCAAAGGTGGAAGGACTAGAGAAGGGCAGATCTATAGCAGATACCTATCGCGGATAAATAGGCAAACTGATAAGGGGTATGTGCACAATGTCCTTGATGCAGAGAATAATAAGCGCACTAATTCTCTAGGTCTGATTAGACCTATGCTTGCCCAGCCAATAAAGAATATCAAATCAATCAACTATCATGATGCACATTACCAGCATAAGTATGACGGCAATAGATGCCTAGTCACCAATAGAGGTGGGGAGAATATAGCCTATTCAAGAAATGGCAAGATGATTGTATCCATTTCTCACATACTCGATTCGATGATTCTGCCTGATGGGTGCACTATTGATGGAGAGCTTTATTGTCACGGTGTGTCCTTGCAACAAATTGGATCCTGGATAAAAAGGGATCAGGAGGCCACCATAAACCTGTCATTGAGAGTGTATGATATAATAAGAAACGAGCCGTATTCTAGTCGATTAGCCCGCCTTAGAGGCTTAACGCTAGGCGATAACGCGTCTATCGTACCTACGGTATTAGTAGAAAACGAACGAGCTTTAAGCGAGCTATTTGAAGATTCAATATCTTCTGGATACGAAGGTGGAATAGTCAGGATGGGCAAAGCTGGCTATGAAGACGGCAAAAGAAGCAAGAGCCTGCTGAAGATGAAGGTATTTGATGATGATGAATTCTTGGTAGTTGACATAATAGAATCAAAAGAAGGCTGGGCAAGACTTAGATTGAAGACCAAGAAAGGCATTGAGTTTGGAGCTTCCGCGCCTGGGAGCATGGATAATAAGTATGAGATTGCAGAGAATAAAGATGACTATATAGGAAGGATGGTTAATGTGAAATATATGGGGTATACAAAAGATGGGAAGCCATTTCACCCTACGGCTGTAGCATTTAGGCAGAAAGAAGCGGAGTAAAAAGAAGGGGGCACAATGCCCCCTTTGAATCACTGGATCAATCATCTTCACCTATACTTTCAAACATATCCTTCATGCTCATCACCTTATCAAGTAGCTTGTTATGAGTTTGAGACCCTTGGGCTAATGCACCAGTATATAGCCCTGCCCTTTTGAGCCCTTTGTCATCAAAGTTTAGTAACCCTGTTTTACTTGGCCACCCTTTGACATATGCTTTCATATATAGATCTGGAAGGAAAGGTACCATTCCTGATGCAGGTGTTTGCAGAACCCTATCAAATAATGACAGCTTGGTTGGATTGCCAGTCATATTAAGGTTATCGCTAGTGAGGCCACTTCCTTGAGTATCTCTCTTTGTAAGAGTGTCAAGCTTGGATAGCCTTTGTAGTGGAACAACTTTTCCACCAGTTTCAGTTAGATACCTTTTGGCATCACTAGTTGCAAAATGATTACCCAACTTTTTAGGGTCAAACTGCCCTAATGGTGTCATACCTTTTTCCATCACTAGATGAGTTAGTGCATACTTTTCATTCAACTCTTTCCAGAGCTTTGCATCAACTTCACCACCAAACTCTCTCACTCCAGTTTCCATGGCACCATCAAGGGCATCCATAAAAGGCTTTAGTGCACTTCTTGTATTGACATCGCCAGCCTTATATGCGGAGTCAATATCATTCTTCAACTCAATTCTAAGTTTCTGATATTGCTTGCCATTGAATGACTCCTTCAACATCTTGCCATCTTCACCTCTCGATGGTGTCTGCAAACTCTTGAACTTCTTTAGGAATTTAGCAGCAATCTTATCAGTCCTGGCATTATATGCACCTTTGCTATCACGCTTTAGTGCACCAACAGTTTTAGTCAACTCACTCAATTCTCCTGGTGCAAACCTACCAATACTTTTTGATTCAAGATCTTGATATTGCGCCTTCAGATCTTTCAAATGACCTCTCAATACCTCAGGTGACGCAACTGTTGCATCAGGTAGATCAAGACCCATTTGCTCAAGAGCCACTTTATTTGCAACAGTTTGATTATCTCTATCGAATCTATTGATTCTATCAGTCCAAGACCTATCACCTCTGAGTCCAGCTTCAAATATCTGCTGTCTTCTGCTGCCTTTTTCCGCGCCTGGGAGGAACTTCATGCCCTGATCCTTGCCCCATTCAATAAGTTCTTTTTGGTGATCATTATAATAGTTAGGTGTCTTATTGACAAATGGCTTCGACAAGACACCACCTAGGCCACCAGCAACACCCTCAAATAGACCGCCCTCAAGAGTATTATCATGGTGAAGAGTGCCTTCTGCTGCACCCAATGCTGCGCCTCCAACAATATCACCAAGCCTCCCTGTCCTATATGGATCAGGAGTATTAGGCTGTCTGCCTTTTCGCATGGCATTCCTTACCATAGGATCTGTGTGCTCAAGTTTGAGCTTCTTGCCAAATTCCCCAACAAGTCCTGGCTTAGCTGCCAGCTTATTGCCAAGGTTGCCAGCAGATGAAGTGATTTTTGAACCAGTACCAGAGAGCGCACCTTTGACCTTGTTGACAACTCCTTGACCTAATTTATTCATAGCTGGCCCACCAGAAACACCAGTCAGCAAGTATGGTAAAGATGCACCACCTAACTTGGCAATCATATTTGCCTCATCATCAAATGACTGGTACATCTCATCTTTTCCGCGTTGTTCGGTCGCCCTATCAGCAGTCCTCTTGACAGCATCATCGCTACCTAAAGTATCAGCAGCAAAATCATATATATTAGCAGCACCAGCAAGGAGCTTATCAGACTCTCTGCCAGCAGCAACCATAGCCTGTTCACCAAAACTCATATCTCTCACATTCTGATCGCGGAGTTCTTTGAGCTTCAACTGATCCATGCTATTTTTTATAGCCTGTTCATTCTGAGGATTCTTGGCATTTATGGGCATATACTTGTTTATGATCCCCTGATCTTCATCAGGGGCTTCTTCCCATATTCTCTCACCAGAATCATTTACGGCAGACCTGTAGGCTACACGCTCACCGTTTTCTTTCCTTGCGTATCTTGTCGCCATTTCAATCCTCCCAAGTCCACCCTGGTTTTGGCCCTTTAGCATATGGGTCATTACCACTTTCACCAGTGCCTCTTTTCTCATTCATTATCCTTTCGAGATTTGCTATATTCTCCAAAGTTAATTTCAAATTTTCCAGGAATACTTCTCTTGACTGCCCAGGTCTTGGCAGCTGCTTGTCGACCCTCTCTTGTTCAGCTGGCCCAACTTGAGCACCCCTTAATGCTTGTAGGACTGTGTTACTAAGATTTTCAGATAGTGCCACTGCCCTAACATTATTAGGATTAGAAGGCTCTCCAATTGCGTCCATCACAACATTAATTGCAACAGAATCTAGTCCTGAGCCAGCTCTCTGCCCTTCTACCCAACCGGATAGGCCAGATATATCAGCCTTACCACTTTCAACGAGTTGCAATAGCTCTTCACCCATCTGTTTTGAATTCTCTCTTGAAGCAGAAGACTTGGCCTCCTCGGAAGTTTGCATCTTGCCATAACCATAGCCTTCAGAAGCAGCTTGACCATATGTCATATTCAATGGAATCCGAACTGGGTTCCCACTTTTGTCAACCATGGAGCCTGCATCTGATCTTGATATGCGAGCATCCGCGTTGTTGGCGCCTCCACCTAGAAGCTGCTTGCCCTTCATCAGATACTTCCTATAGCCTTCTGGGCTACGGTTGGATGGACTGGTTGTAAGCAGATACTCTTTGTATGAATTCGGGCTTTTAGTATCCGCGCTTGATAGTGCACTAGACTGCAAGCCGGTCAACATACTCATGGCTTGATCTTGATACTCACTGTCCCCACTCGCGGACAATCGTTTTATTAGTGAAATGAATCTCTCGTCTGCAGGCTTGGTCTTATCATAAAGCAATGTGCCTTCTGTGGCAGGAGACCTCTCAATATTCGGCCTTTCCATCCCAGGTCTGAATGGGCCAGATTGAGGTGAATTGACTGCAGCCTGTGGCGCCATGCCATATATATCATCAGCCATGCCAGCCATAGAATTTCTTTGGGCTTTATCATATGCCCTCTGTTGCTTTAACTCTTCGGCTGCACGATACGCAGGGCTATATGACATATTGCCCATATGTATCTTTTCATCACCGAGAATATCCTGCTCTAGTGAATCAAAAATACCCATCACATTCTCCCTAGCAATTGCTGGATATAAGGATTGCTCAAACCTGATCTCTCTGTAGGTTGTTGCCGTTCATGATTCATAAGGTTAAGAGCATTCATCATTTGCTGATTGCTTTGACCGGTGGCAAACTCCTGCTCATTAGAAAGGGGATCTGGTTGAGAAGCATTAGACTGCTGCATCATAGATCCAAGTCTATTTTGCTGCGCTTGCCTATACTGAGGAGATATTTGTCCACCTTGTCCACCTTGTCCACCTTGTCCACCTTGTCCACCCATTCCAGAGCCTATCATTTGCATCAATGATTCCCACATAATTACGCTCCCACTCCGCCATAACCACTCATAGAATAACCTCTGGATTTGCCTTTGCTGCTTCCAGATCCCAGTATGGTTGGATCACCAATTGATTTATCATATCCTTCCATCGCCTCCCAAGGCATCATAGTTGGGGCGAATTGACCCATGCCTAAGTTCTGCATATTTTCCCCATTCTGAAGACCTTGATTCATAGTACCTTGCTGTTTATTAAGCATACCAGCCATCATACCTTGTCTAGCCAATGTGCCTTGATCAGCCTGTTGTGCAATGCCCAGCTTGCGATCTAAATCTTTATCAAAAGTCCTATAGCCAGTCTCGGCCATATTACGTTGCAATTTATCATTGATTCCACGCATGCCGATGCCTTGCGCCACACCATGACGCGAGCTGCCACCCATACCTGCACCTGCTGCCCTAGCATCCAGGTTAGCATTCATATTATCCATGCTCCGGTTGGCGTCTTTCACATACTGACCACGCATTGCATCAGCATAGTTATTACCACTACCACCCATGATCATACTGTTGATGCCTTGCATGGCAGTCGGTTGATTCATCGAATCATTTAGCGAACGCATGACGTTTTGACCAAGATTCATGTCCCGATACGCACCGCCCTGCATTTGATTTTGCCAATTAGGCATCGACTGATCAAATACTTGCTGCTGATTCTCTATTGCGCCAGGAATTAATGCATCCATCCTGCCTTTTGTTTCATCAAATAATTCCTCAGCATTACCATATTTATTTTTCAAATATGGTTCTTGGCCACTCCATACTTTCTCTTGGAAACTGCTGCTTGAATCACTCTTACTAACTGATCCGCTTCCTCCACCACTCATGATACCACCTCATTTTCTACTTTACATTTCAGCACCACATAGTGCTCTTCCCACTTGTGATGCGCTAGTGCGCGGAGCCACCCAGAACGTATTGCCATTCCACGTAATTCCTCACATCCCATATTTCTCGCTAAATCTTTTGCGAACTCCATAAAATCATCCATCCATAAATTCATCTTAGTTCCAGATATTATGGGTATGTACAATGCCTTCATGCCTGAATCAAGAGTACTGACTACAAATGTCATTACTGCAACTATACTTGCACCTTCTGATGCTACAACAAGGATGTTTGATCCTTCAAGCAAATACTCTTTCAACTTGTCAAGATCTACATCCGTAGGATTGCCTTTTGCGACCACTTCTAAAATCGGCAGGCATTGAGGCCAAACAACGTCAATTAGGTCAGGAGGAATGATTGAGATATTCATGCGATAAATGCCCAGCCCGTCGATTTGTATACGTACAAGCCCTCTTGGTCGATACCTTCGCTCGCTATCGCCCGCGCAAAGTAAGCAAGCAGACCCCTCTCTTTCTCGAATGGCTGTGGTGCGTAGTACCTAGCCTTGAGTTTACCGCCTACCGTGATTTGATCCCAGTTGCCCCCGTTGTCAACAGTCCACAATCCAGCATTTGTTATCGGATTGCTCCCACCCACGGGGTTGCGAAAGAACGCTAGTGCGCCCCTGTACTGACTATCGGGCTTTTCAGTTATTCCGCTGAATTGCACAGAAGCTACTGTCACTTGGCCGCTATCATCAACCGGTTCTTCTGGTGCAACAAGCACCCATCGGCTTGGACTGAGGCCAGACAGCATCCACAAGCCCGGTTCTGTTATGTCCGGCTCTATGTTCGCTGCTTGCTGATTAAAGTAGACGAGCGACGCAACTGTTAGACCAGCCGGCATTCCGCTATTTACGTGTAATCTCAAAAACTCAGCCGATACTTCAGTCTCTGGTGCAATTAATAGCCATTGATCCACGTCCACATAGAGCCATAGTCCAGCCTCGGTGATCTCAGGAAGAACCTCGCCAGAAAAGTAGACCAATGTTGTCGGTTTTAAGTCATCTGGTATCGCATCGGTTGGCGGAACAACATTCGTGTCACCCGTAGCGATTTTCACCCATTCTTTATTCGTATAAAGCCACAAACCGGGTTCAGTGATGTCTGGATCAATAGCAGAACCAAAATTGATAACCGTGCCTTCGGTATATTTGAGAGGCATAGTGTGCCGCTGCACAAAGATATCAGCGCCTGTGAAGACCGCTGAAACTTGCTCTGCCTGCCTGGTTAAATACTCAGTCAGTGCAGGATCAGTGCCCTCTGGTGGCTGCTCAATTGATATGTTTGA
>Ga0164315_10001293_pt1 | contig 18868 bp, 13 predicted proteins | sample GuaBasSedimGuay6_FD_113737 | JGI IMG/M metagenome (GOLD analysis project Ga0164315, IMG submission 113737) | Subseafloor sediment microbial communities from Guaymas Basin, Gulf of California, Mexico - Guay6, Core 4569-2, 0-3 cm | ecosystem: Environmental > Aquatic > Marine > Hydrothermal vents...
AAATTTATATCCCGAGGCTATGCTTGCTTCTTTGATACGATCCATTGTTTGATAATTTGGCTGATCATTCCCAATCATATAGCTTATGTGAAAATCTTCGGCAAAATCCTCGTAACTTGTTCCAAAATTACCTGTTGGATCAAGAACATGCTGCTGATCATAAGTGGTATAGTAACTAAACTCCCCACCTGCTGGCGAATGTTGATATCGATTCCTGTCAAAAAAATTCCAGCTTTCTGTGTTATACCCCGAATGGTCTTCGTGCATAAAAGAGTCATCAAACAATCCAAAATGGATACTTAATAATTCCGCATTTACAGAAAAAGGTGAGTAAGTATCATCTGCTGCATCAATAGATATACTAAAATGGGTCTGCTTAAATGTAGTATCAAGATGTTCAAAAAAATTGGTTTGAAACTCTTTGCTTGGAAATGTTTCACCTAAAACGAAAGGTCCATCATAAATATGGTATTCGCCCCAAAGACCAAAACCTACTTGTATAAAAGCCAGGCGCGGGTCATTATCATATCTTTCAGCAAATTTTTTATAAAACTCTAAGGTGAAGCTTTCCAGTTCGGAATGTGTCCAGTCAGGAAACCAGGTAGTTTGCCCTTCAGATATGCCTTCAGTTTCGTTGTAATCACTTAAATTTTTAATATAATCAGGCACTGCTGTTTCATATCCGGGATAAACATATCGAAATCTGAAAATTGCCTGATGATTCCTCGAAGCCACATCGTTTAATTTATCCTCAACGGCTTGCCAGTCATAATCGCTATTTCCATCAACTACTTCGTTAAAAAGCATATAAGAATATTCCAATGAAATGGCATCTGTATCTTTATTCCCATTTGTAGTCCAAAACACAATTCCTGTCATGGGTTGAACCTCGGTAATTTGGGCATCAATTTCAATATCAGAAAATTCGTTGGCTGATTTATAAGCTTGTGCCGAACTAATCAAGGATATAAATAAATAAAATACGATTAAATTAATTTTTAAGTTCATACGTTTATTATTTAATATGTTTTTAATACCACTTTACACTTTAAAACTCTTTATTGATTAAAAACAATCATAGAAGAAGCTCAATTCGCTATGGTTAAGAATAATTATGTTTTTTTACTATTTATGCATGAAAGTTGCAAGTCATTGGTTTATTGATCAATAGTCATTGGGATGTTTATTGTTAGTTTTTTCTTTTTTTAATTACTAATGACTAATTACCAGTCATTTAAAGCTGAAAATGCAACATTTCTAATAGTACAGTTATTTTAAACCAGAGTCGCTAAATTATCAGGTTTACTCATCTTCAAAAGCCAATAAGAAAATGGAAATAACAGCCATAAGCATTCCAATAATTATCATTTTATGTGGAACAATTTGATAGATAATTAATGATAAAATTACCGTAATAACCGGTGCAACTGCGTTTGTTAAAGGACTAACAATAATGGCCTTACCATATCGGAAAGCATAAACCAGCATTAAGGCCCCTATAGAGTTAAGAATTTGGATACCAAATGTTATACTCGTGTTTGCTATATTTAGTTCAATATTTTGTGAAAAATCAGTCATAAAGTAAGCAATTGGGGACAAAAGAATACCTGTAAGCATCATGTAAAAAAAGATACTTTCAGCTTTCATGGTATTATTCGCTTTTTTCATAACAAAGGCTTGAAAGCCCCATGCCAGGAATACGAGTAGTGCGTATATCAACCATAAATAACCATTTGCTCCATTATTAGCATCCTGGTAGGATAGAAATGGAATGGCTGCAATAGCAAATAAAATTCCGAACCAACCTTTTTTACTCGCTTTTTCTTTTAAAAAAAATAAAGAAAGTAAAATGGTTATAATGGGAGAAAGTGAAATTATGGGAAATATAAGATAAGCCGGTCCGTTTTCAATTGCTCCGGTAAATAAAACCATTTGACCTCCAGCACCAGTAAAACCAATAATAACACCTAAATATATTGACCGTGTATCTTTTTCTAATTTCCAATTAATATTCTTAAGAGCAATTATTGCCGGGATAATCATAGTTGTAGACCAAATTATATAAATAATTGTTCCCGGTAATTTAGATAGTTCAGTTGTTGCGCCCCAAACGCCCCAAAATACAGTTACAAGGACTGCATATAATAACCATGTATTTTTTGATTTTACCATTTTCTAATTATTAAAAAAGGCAGGCTGATAAACTATGCCTGCCTTTCATCTATAAACCTAATTATCTCATATCAATTGTAATACCACCTGCATTTGGGTTAGAGTTGTCGCCGGGGTTTTTATTTGGCGTCCATCCGTTTTCGTCCCAGTCTGCATTACTTCACCATCCACAAATTTCAATAAGGTCAGAAGTCTTTAGTAAATCAATATTAGTTCTTGAAATTGAAAATTCGAACTCAACAAAGCTTCCCGATGCAATAAATGCACCATCTACCATGTAATCTTCAGTTTGTTTTGCTTCATCAATAGGCCAAATACTTTCATCAGTATCACCATCGTCCCATTCTGTTCCGTCTTTGTTCCAAGGCGACCATGAAACCCAATAATCTTCATTTCCTTCCCTATTGTCAGAAAAACCACCTTCAATAAGTAATTCAGCACCTTTAAACATAGGGAATATATCATAATCATAACCATAATCGGTTGCAGGATCAACATCAATCAACATATCATATATTTGCCAGTTACCTGTATTTGCAACTTTCAGATAGAAATAGATGTTTTCACTATCATAGTCGAACTTAAATGACAATACATCACCTGATTGCTCACCACCTGCAGGTGTAAAACCTTCTGTTATAGTAGCCCAATCATCAACTGAATTATCATCTAATTTAATAGGTGAGCTTTTGTCAACTACAATTTTTGTTGAAATAGGATGAGTTCCGCCTTGCTCATCAGTAACAGTTAATGTTACTGTATACTCCCCTTTTCCGGCATAATTATGTACAGGGCTTTTTTCAGTAGAAGTTTCAGTATCACCAAAATCCCAGGCATAAGTACTGGTTCCGCTAATGCTGGAAGCATTTGTAAAAGTAACTTCATAGCCATCAATTTCATAGGTAAATAATGCCTCACCTGTAATTGGCGCAGGTGGATCGTCTTCACAAGCACTAAACGAAATGCCAATCATAGCAAAAAATGCTAAAGCCAAAAATAATTTTTGTTTTTTCATCATTTTAAATTTAAGTTAATTAATAAAATTGTTTGTTGTTAAAAATAAGAATCAATCATTTTGAACACATAGTTCATTTGCAAGTATTTCATCGCTCGGTATATAATAAATTACTCTATTATCATTATAAGAAATTTCAAGGTTATCGTAACCTGAAGGTTTTGTATTAAGATCAATATCAGCAATTTGAAGTCCTTTTATATGATAACCCCAATAATTGCGATATAAGTTTTGTTTATTCCGGTATAAATCAAAATTTCTGTGCCCCTCAAAAGCAAGTTCTAAACGGCGTTCTTTTATGGCAACATCTAAAATTGTGCTTCCCGAAGGAACTGATGTATATAAGTCACCTTCAAGCCCCCTGTTCCTTCGTATTTCATTAACATTGTCCAAAGCATTTGCTATATTGCCTGTTTTAGCATAAGCTTCTGCTTTATTTAAATACATTTCGGCCAAACGCAACAAAATAGGCGAAGCAAGATTTGGATCAGCATCCTGAAAAGAAAACTTGGTTATGTAGAACACTTCTATGCCCATGTGCCGGTCAATAGTAGTTCCATCATCTTTAAACAGTGTATCAATAAGTGACCATCTTACATCATTCATATTATCATCTAAGATACCACGGTATGATTCCGAAGCAAACTCTTCACCCCAACCGGAATTCCCATCAGAATATATCATTGAAGCAATAGAGCCAAACTTTCCACGGTTATCTTCAGGGGTAAATGCAACAATAAATATTGGCTCGGAATGGTTTGCTGCATTAGCATACATATCCGGAAAACTTGCGGAAGTTTCCAAAGCAAATCTGCCCGAATTTATTACCCTATCCGCATACTCTATCGTTTTTTCATTGTTTTCCATATATAAATAAACCCTTGATAATAGTGCCCATGCTGCCTCTTTCGATGCGTACTGGTTCCCTCTGGGTGCATTCATTAAATCTGCTGCTTTTTCAAGATCTTTAATAACAAATTGATAACACTCCTCAACTGTTGAGCGTGCTTTAATTGCTTCGCCAGAGGTTGATTCCCGGATAATAATTCCCGGATTTTGACCACCATAAGTATAGGGCTTAGCATAAAACCTTAACAAGTTAAAATGGCTAAATGCACGTAAAAAGTAATTTTCACCAAGAATTTGATTTTGCTCATCATCCTTATCTACAATATCTTCAGCAATTTCAATTACGGTATTGGCACCATTAATTATTTTATATGAAACATACCAGAAATACCTTGTATTTGATTGATCGGGCGAATGGGTATAAGTAAAACTAAAATATAGTGGATCTTCTGTTTTTTGACCACAAACGATATCGTCCCCGGCAAAATCACTCATTTGATAGAACTGCCTTACGTAGCAATTGTTATCATCCACAATTCCGTTAAACTCAAGACCATCTTTAAACATGGCATAATTACCATTCGTTACATTTATCAGACCATCAGGACTGTTTGGAATTGATTCAGTAGTTATTTGATCTACCGGATAAAAATCCATTTCACAAGCTGGAACAAATACTATTGTAACAAGTAGTACGATTAATAATTTTATTAAATTTTGCATATCTATCAGTGTTTTAGATTAGAATTTTATATTTAAACTGAATACAAACAGTTTGTTATTTGGATACTTAAAATCAGATACCCCCGGCATTGCCCAATCACTTTGGCTTAGGTTCACCTCAGGATCCTGTCCCCAAAACTTGCTGAAAGTAAACAGGTTTTCTGCCCCAAGTGAAACATTCAAATCCTGCAACTTCAATTTATTTGCTAAAGTTTTCGGAAATGAATAATTTAAACGTAAACTCCTTATTTTGATAAAACTGCCATCCTCAAGAAAACGGGAGGAATTTTCCCGTGAAAGTTCCGCATTTTGCATACTTGGATGTGTAGCAACATCACCTGGGCGTTGCCACCTGTACCAATCATCTTTTGGTTTCATGTAGTTGTAATAAGGCTCGTGGCCATCATGATCCATAAAAATCCTTGTAAAATTATAAATGTCGTTTCCGTATTGATATGCTACATTCACATATAAGGAAATACCTTTATAAGAGAAAGTACTTGTTATACCACCTTGAAAATCAGGCAATGCGTTACCTACTTCCTGCGGAGCAGCTTCGCTGTAGTCGAATGTTGGTTCCCTACTTATTATGGTACCATTATCGTCCCTTGCTATTTTCTCCCATAGTGGTGCACCGGTTTGTTCATCAACACCCAACCACTTTGGAAGCATAAATGTGTATATTTCAGCACCATTACGATAAATTTGTGATATTCCATTTACAGACCTGAAAATTGGGTTTTCTATACCCGATAATTCATTTAAATTTTTTGCAATTACAAAACCAAAATCCCATTTAAAATCAGTTGCATCAACAATTAAAGCATTTAAGCCTAATTCAATTCCATTATTTGTAACCTGACCGGCATTTTCCCACCTATACTCAAAACCTTGTGAAAGTGGCTGTGAAACAAGGACTAATAAATTATCGGTAACACTATTATATAAATCTACTGTCAAGTCTACTCTTTTAAACAAACCTATATCAAAACCAAAATTTAAGGTGCTGGTTTGTTCCCATGTTAAATCATCGTTTGGTAATTGTATTGGTATTGCGGCAGAATTACTATTATACTGTGTATTTAAGTCAAATAAACCTAAATATCTGGAAGCACCAATATCAGGATCCCCGGTTAAACCATAACTTAGCCTAAACTTTATAAGGTTAAAAGTGGAAGAGCTTTTCAAAAAATCCTCATTACTGGCCATCCAGGATGCCCCTACTGTAGGGAAGTGAGCTGTTCTATGCTTTTCAGGGAAATTTGATGATTGATCTATACGATAAGATGCTGTTAAAAAGTATTTTTTATCATAATTCACATTAAACTGGGAAATTAAAGATTGCATGGCACTTTTTTCATAAGATCCACCGATTAGCTTTTCTTTTGATGCTACGGATGGAACACTATAACCAATAGGCAGGCCTTTTCCTTCTACTGAAATAAATTCATATTTTCCTTTGTCGAATTCTAATCCGGCAAGCCCATCAAAATTAAATTTATTACTGTTAAAATTAAATTTAAAAAGGTTGGTACTTATACCGCCAAACCATTCACTCTGTATCTCAGAAACAAAGCCTTTATTATGATATGTCCCCGCTGCTTCAGGTGATACATAGCTATGACTTTTATCGTTACTATAACTTAACCTGTTAGAAGTGCTAAATGATAACCAGTCAGTAATATCAATATTTAAAACAAAATCATAATCTAATGCGAAACCCTTTCCTGTATATTCTGAATTATCAACACTGTGAATTGGGTTTATTTTATCACGCGACCACCAATCACTTGATTTTCCATCAACATAAACAGGATTACCGTTTTCATCAAAACCATTATCCCACGGCAGTGAAAGAAAACTATAGTACATATCCATATAATCATATGATGTACTATTTGACATAGCAATATTTATATTGTTTTTCAAACTTATTTTGTCTGAGAATTTATACTTTGTGTTCACCCTTAAATTCAGGTTTTCATAATCAGTATTCCGATAAGTTCCTTCATCGTTAAAATATGTAGAACTAATATAATAGGCCATTTTTTCCTGTTTGCCACTTGCCGACAAATGATAATTCTGTGTGAAAGCCGGGGTAAATGTTTCGTTCACCCAGTCAAAATTTCGTTCAGCAAGTTCTTGCGGAAAGTCCTGATAAAACCTGATTTTATCAATCTCATGAGTTTGTGGGTCACGGTATAGTTCCGAAGTAGTTTCATGGAACTCTTTACCATTCATCATTGTCAAGTTTCCGTGATCAGCTATTTTATAACCAATATTGGTTTTAAACTCAAAACTGGTTTTCCCTGGTTTTGCACTTTTAGTGGTAACCACAATTACCCCCTTGTTTGCACGTGCCCCATACATACCAGTTGCCCCCGCATCTTTTAATATGGTAATTGACTCAACATCATTTGGGTCAAAAGAGCCTCCAATAATACCATCTACTACGTATAAAGGTTCGGCATCTCCCGGCTTAATAGTTGAAATCCCCCTAATCCTTACCTGCGAAGAATTCCCCGGCTCACCTGAACCTGTAACAACCTGAACACCTGACACTTTCCCCTGCAACAAAGCTCCCACATCGTTACTTGTTACATCCATTAGCTCATCTGCATTAATTTTGGTTACGGAACTTGATATTTCGGTTTTGGTTTTATTGCTATACCCCATTACCATAACCTCGTTTATATCAAATGTTTCTGTTTCCAAAAAAATCTCTAATTCAGATAAGTCAGATATTTCAAGTTCTTTTGTTGTATAACCAATTGACTTTATGATCAATACATCACCTTTATTGGCATTAATTTCAAAAAAACCGTTTAAGTCGGTTATTGTACCAGTCGTAGTACCCTTAATCATAATATTAACACCGGGTATCGGTTCTTGGTTTTCGTCAAGAACTTTTCCATTTATTTGAGCGAATGCACTTGAAATTATCAATAGTAAATTCGCCAGAACAATAATCTTTTTCATACATTTAGGTTTTTAATTGATTGACTGTTAATTTTTATATTAAGAAACAATTTCCAATTTTTGCTTAATTAAAGTTTCAACCGCATCGGTAGCTGGTGGAAAAACTTTCCGTAAATCTATTTCATCGTTTTTGGCCATTAGCAGTTTTAATGTTTCCATAAAAGTGTTTTTTATTTCTGTGGCTATATTTACTTTGTTAATACCCAAACTAACTGCTTTTTTAATTTGCTCATGCGGAACACCTGAGCCACCATGCAAAACAAGTGCTGCATTTGTTATTTCCTTAATTGCAATTAGTCGTTCAAAATCCAAATTTGGTTCCTCTTTATAAAATCCGTGTGCCGTACCAATTGCAACTGCCAGTGCATCAACACCTGTTTGCTCAACAAACACTTTTGCATCATTTGGTTCTGTAAAGCCTGTTTTTTCAGTAGATTGCCCCAATTTTGCGACATAGCCTAATTCAGCCTCCACATTTGCACCATAGTGTTTGGCCAATTTAACTGCTTGCTTGCTAAGTTCAATATTTTGTTCAAAAGGCAATTCACTCCCATCAAACATAACTGAATCAAAACCTGTTTCAAGGCATAGCTTTACTAATTCGATTGAGCCACCGTGATCTAAATGAATCCATCCTTCAACACCATAATACTTTAGGGCAGTTTTACCCATATTATATGCATTCCTAAGCCCCATATAATCTATTGAGCTTTGAGTAAGCTGTAAAATTATTGGTGACTGCTTGCTTTGAGCTGCCAACATTATACCTTTTAGTGTTTCAAAGTTGTAAAAGTTGGTAGCTAGCAACGCTTTTTTTTGCTGCCTAAATTCTTTAAATTTATCTTGTAAGTTCATTTATTAAATTTATTTTTTGCTATTTCTCTAAATATTTCAAAACTTATAAATGCACCTGTCCCACCTGATGAAGTAGTATTTACAGCCCCTGTAAGATTACCATACTCAAGACATTTTTGCAAACTAACTTTATTCAGGTACTGATAAATAAAACCGGCATTAAAGCTATCACCCGCCCCAATTGCATCAACAACTTCATGGTTAATAAAAGCCGGAACTTTTGTTTTTTCACCTTTTAAATACCCTAACGAACCTTCATTGCCAAGCTTTACAGCAATTATATTTGCATATCTACCAAGGGCTTCCAATGCCTCATCAACCGTATTTTTTCCTGTAATTGCTTTTATTTCTTCTTTATTTGGTAGGAAAACATCAACAAATGGAAGTAGTTTTTCAAAATCAACATCCCACTTTTCATCAGGATCCCATTGTATATCAAGCGATGTTGTTAAACCGGCATTTTTTGCCCTTTTAAATAATCCAACAATATCTTTTTTAATGCCGGGTTGTAAAAAAATGGAAGATACGTGCAAGTGTTTTGCTGAAAGTAAATTCTCCTCTGTTATATTTTCAACTTTTAAACTTTCCATTGCACCAGGATGCGTTACCATTGCCCTGTCTTCATCATAATTCAATACAATAGTTGCCCCCGTTTTTTCCGTTTCCGACTTTATAATCAATTCTGTTGAAACTCCTTTTTCGTTGAGTGAATTTATGACCAGATTTCCAAAATCGTCTTTCCCGATTTTACCTAAAAAACAAACTTTTGCTCCCAGTGTTGAAACATTTGAAGCGAAAATTGCAGATGAGCTGCCAAGTGTTAAAGTCATTTCATTAGCCAATATCTCTGCACCAATCTTTGGAAACTCCTTTATACTGTTCAGTATCAAATCAACATTTAATTCGCCAACTACTAATATGTCGTATTCTTTATTCATTTTGTTGTTTACAAATAGTTATTAAAATCAATCAAATTAAAATTATAAAAATATTTATCCATTGATTTTTCAATTTTTGAAAGTACAATTTCTTCTGCTTTTAAGCCATTTCTTTCCAAATTCTCATATAAACAAATTCGTGCAACTTCCACTTCAGCATTTGTCCATATATATCGGCAACCTGTTTTTATCAACCAAAGTTGCCTATCCTTATCAATTGAAGAAAAACTATCTTCATCTTCATTTGGCAAAAGCCATTTTTTCCATCTACCAGAATCAATGACAGCATTCCATAATATTTCCCTAAAATCCGACTTTATGGCTATTTTATCTTCCAAATAAAGTTTTTCCTCTATTTCAACCAATTCCATTAAACCATCATATTCATCTTCGGTAAACTCCGGACCTACATTTGCACCACCCATTCCCGAGAGCGGATACTGTTCCGGGTTCTCAACATTATCGGAATAATGACCTTTTATTACACTACCAAATTTTGCCGCTTCGGCTGTTAATTCTTTTGCAACTTTCGGATCAAAAAGAGTTGTATGTAAGTCAGTACCAACTTTCCCAACCACAAAACAAGGCCAAACATCATTATACCCGGCATCTGTCAAACCATCTTTAAGTAGTGTCAAAAATTTATTAAACGTTTTCATGTCAGCAAGGCCACCGTGAACCTCTTCTGTTCCCACCTCATAAGATATAGCAGGATAATTATTCTTCCGCCTAAATTTTTCCACATGGGCAATAATCTCTACTGTTCGGCTGGCAACAGTTTCAATATTAATTATCTCACCTTCTTTTAGCGTAACATCTATTGTTGGATCAACATGTAGCAAATCATATCCTGCAATGAGTGAATCAATCATTGATTGCTTGACAAGAGCCATTGTTTCATTATAAGTCATTTTTTTTAACCTATGTTCATCTTTTAGCCATGGTCCGCCATGATCTACGGCTATCATCACAGGACTTTTCATATCCAAAGCTTTGGCTTCCTGTTTTATCAGCTTTACAAATTCCTTCTGGTTCATTCGTGTATAGCCTCTATTGCTATCAACCTGGTTAAGCGTTGCCGCAAATTTCACAGGAGCATTGCATCTGTTAGCAGAATTTAAGGCCGCCTTTATTACAGAAATAGAATTTGGACAAGCAGCAAACAGGGTTCTGCTCACGCCCGTTTTTTCCTTTTCTTCTTTAATCCTATTAAGTATATGCTCAACAATCGGCATATTTCTTTTAACTACTTCCATTGTTTAAACTTTCTCTATTTCAGATTCCTGTAATTTATTTTTCTCAAAAGGATATATATTTACACCTTGTACAACCCTGTGTATAGTGCCATTATTAGATGGTGCATCCGGATTCAAACCATTCTCAATTGATTTATAGTATGCAAACAATTGCGCAGGTATTAAATTACACAATGTTAAAAACCCCTCTTCAATACCAAAAAATTCTACAGGAAGTTTTATTGATAAATCTAAGCCTAAAGAAGTGTTTTTCTTTTCAGAAACACCAAGGGTAAACAAAGGTGTAATTCCCTTTTTCATAGATTCAACAAGGTCTTTTTCATACTGTAAAACATACTCATCATTTGAAAACAAGTAAACAAGTAAGGTTTCATCATCAACAACCACTTTTGGGCCATGCCTTAAACCCAGAAACGAATCAAATTTACAAATCACTTTACCATCAGTTAATTCCTGTAGTTTTAAATGCGATTCCCTTGCCACACCCAGATTTGGGCCTGAACCTAAAAAAACAGCCCTTTTAATATTAAGTTTAGCAATGTTTTCCAGTTCTGATTTATATGTTGAAATAATATATTGCGCATAGTTTGATACTTTTTCTATTTGCTCTTTAAGTTCATTTATTTTATTTAATTGTGATATTAAAAGTACTGATAAAGCCATTGTTGTAACACTACTTGTCATAGCTAATGATTTATCATTTGCCTCTTCAGGCATTACCAATACATACTTTTTGTTTTTGTAAGAAAGCCTGGCAAGCTCTCCTTCTTTGTTGCAGGTTATTATTAAATGCGCTACTTTATTACTTATTCTGTTTGCCAGTTCTACTGCTGCCACACTTTCAGGACTGTTTCCAGATCGTGCAAAGGAAACCATCAAAGTATTGATTGCTGGATTTATATATAATTCAGGATGAGTAACTATTTCCGTAGAAGATATTGCCTTTGAACTAATTCCTGTATTCCCCTGGAATGTTGCCGCCACCATTTCCCCAATAAAAAAGGACGACCCTGCACCTGTAAATATGACTTCAGATTGAATTGTAGGTAAAACCTCATCAAGAAAGCCAATAATACTTTTGCTTTGTGCTATCAAAACATCATATGTTTTTAACCAAAGTTCCGGTTGTTGTTCTATTTCTTTTAATGTATAATATTTATAAGTCATATCAATTTTTTCTTATCAAATATCTTTCGTTTTCTTTCGTTTTAAATTTTCACCACAAATATAATAAGTTTTTGAAAGTTACACAAATATTTTTACAACTAATTTTAACATTTTTTCACAATCTATATTTATATCACTGATTTACTTATTATTACAATTCATTTTTTTTCATAAATTCTTTTTTTCATATAATTCATAAGCATTTTATCTTTCATACAATCTTTTTTAATCTTTCGTTTTAATTACTTAGAAAGTTTTTATAACTTCGCAGCATGAATTAATTTTGATAAAAAATTATTGGTCAACAAATCATCACATAACTCTTATGAAAAAAGAACGCAACACACTAAACAGAAGATCTGAGATACTTCAGCTATTGGAAAAGCAAGACGATATTTCAGTGATTTCACTGAGCAAAATGTTTGATATAAGTGAAGTGTCAATTAGAAATGATCTTACACAATTAGAAAATAAAGGTTTGCTAATACGAACGAGAGGAGGCGCAATAAAAAAGAAGCCTTCCAATTTTGATTTAAATTTAAATCAACGTTTAAAAAAAAATTACATAGAAAAACAAAATATTGGAATTAAAGCTATTGAATACATTAATGAAGGTAGCACAATAGTTATGGATTCTGGTTCAACTACACTTGAAGTAGCAAAAAACCTAAAAGGCTTTAAAAAACTCAAGCTTATTACTAATAGTATCCCCATAGCTGAAATTGTAGCTGATTACAAAGGGGTTGAAGTTATTATGCCTGGGGGAGTACTTAGATCTGAAATGCGTTCTTTAGTTGGTTCAATGACTGAGTCAAATTTGCTGAATTATTACTGCGATATTGCCTTTGTTGGCACTGATAGTATAAGTTGCGATTACGGAATTTCGACATCAATTATGGAAGAAGCTACTTTAAACCAAACAATGATGAAAATTGCAAAAAAAGTTATTGTTGTGACGGATTCAAGCAAATTTCAGCGGCGCAGTTTTGTAAAGATTGCAGATATTACTAAAATACACACAATTATTACCGATAAAAACATCCCTGTTGAAGAATTACAAAAACTTGAAAAACTACCTGTTGAGCTTGTGCTCATATAAAAATAAAGAATCATGAAATTAAGGAATAAGCTTATACTATACATATTCAGCACCCTTTCGGTAATATTAATAGCCATTGTTAGTTTTTACACCTTTAAAATACGGGAAAAGTCAGAAAAAGATTTTCGTAAAATTAACGAAAGGTTTGTACATGAAAGTTCAGAAATAATCAGTAATTATTTTAATGGATACCTTATTATATTACGTACTGTCGCCAAAACATTTCCGTCACTCCAAAAAAACGACAGAGCAATTCACGATGATATTATAAAAAGCACTTTACATAATGTTTTATCTGACAATGTTGATATCGATGCTTTTTGGTATAACCGCCAGTTAAAAATAATTGACACTAGCTGGATCAGGGATGATGGACGGTTTGAAATAAAGTATTACCGTTTAAACAATTCAATTGAGTATATTGAAGATTATGAGAAAGAAAAGGAACAAACAGAATACAAACAAGTAAGACTGAACAATACAGAAGTTATATACGAACCCTATTTAGGCTCTAATTCAGGGAAAAAGGAAGATAAAAAATTACTAATGAATGTAGCGGTACCTTTGCAAATAAATGGTAAGTTCGCAGGTTTAACAGGAATGGATTTTCCATTGGAAAAACTATCTAAACATTTTGACAACTTCAATCTTTATGACGAAAGTTTTTCTTTAATTATTCATAATAAAGGAACATTTATTTATCACCCACAAACGGAATATTACACAAGACATTTTATTGATTTTTTTAACGAAGAGTTCCTCATTAAAAATGATTTCACAGAAAAATTCAACTCAAAACAATCATTTTCTGGCAATTACACGAACACAGAAGGTGCAGAGTTTTATTATAATTTTATTGCAATAACACCTGCAGCTGGTGAAGATTATCTTTATTTTGGATCTTTTATCCCATATGCTGTTATAACCAAAGAAAGCAATTCCATTTTTATCTTCACGGTAATTGCAACCGCAATTGGATTAATAATCGTTTTTCTTATCACATTTTTACTTTCTAAAATGATTGTTTCCCCTATTGAGGAATCAACTAAAATTGCTACAATAATTGGCTCAGGTGATTTTACGGTAAAAACTAATTTTAAGTCAAAAGATGAACTTGGAAAACTAGTTGATTCCTTGATAAAAATGTCAGGAAAACTTGGCAGCCTAATTTCTAATATAAAGGATGGTGCAGGTGAATTAAATTCTATTGGAATTGAAGAACAAAAAAAATCCGCAGTTTTAATGGATTCTTCTGCAAATATTGCCACTTCAATTGAAGAGGTTTCTTCATCACTTGAACAAATGGATTCACGTATTTCTGCTACCTCAGATATTACAATGAAAGCAGAACAACTATCAAGTCATGTTGGCGCAGGTATTACAAAAAGTAGTGAATTGGTAAGAAAAACATCAGATTCAATGAAATTAATTGGCAATAAAATTGAAATAATAAACGAAATTGCATTTAAAACGAATTTACTGTCTTTAAATGCCGCAGTTGAAGCAGCACGTGCAGGTCAATATGGCAAAGGATTTACAGTGGTTGCAAATGAAGTTAAAAAACTTTCTGAAAATGCAAAAGAGGCAGCCAATGAAATAATTAAAGCTGCCCAGCAAGGAGTAAATATATCATCAGAATCTGAAGATAAACTATCAATCCTGATTCCGGATATTGAAAAGATATTACAAATTGTAAAAGAAATTGCAGAAGCTACTGATGAAATAAAGATTGGTATTGAACAAATTAATTCTGTAATTATCACTTTAAACGATAGCGCCCAGGAAAATTCTACCACATCGGAATTACTTGCTGAAAATTCAAAATTATTAATCAAAAACTCAAACAAATTAAACAAACTGGTAAATATTTTCAAGGTAAATGATTAAATTTTTTGTTGTTCACAAATCTTACTATTACCTTTATTCTTCATTTACATACTTTAGACTTATGAAAACAAAATTATTTATCGGCTTTTTACTTGTAGGAATTCTCTCTTTTCAATCCTGCGACATTCTGCAACAGATGGTTACTTTTACTAAATGCGAATTTAAAATGAATTCGCTTACCGATACAAGGTTAGTAGGTGTAGATATTCAAAACAAGAATAGTTTCTCTGATTTATCGTTCATGGACGCAGCAAATGCAACAAGGACATTGCTTGGTGGTGAATTACCATTAACTTTTAATCTGAATATTGAAACTAAAAATCCAAATGCTTCAACAGCATCGATGCAAAAAATGGATTGGATTGTTTATATTGACGATATTAAAATTACCACTGGTGTTGTAAATCAACAAATCTCCATAGCCCCCGGCGCAACTCAGAACATACCTATAGCTATTAAACTGGATCTTAAAGAACTACTTAACAATAAAACTAAAACCGCTTTATTAAATTTTGGGTTTAATCTGGCTGATGCCGGGAATTATCCAACAAGGGTTAAGTTAGACATTAAACCAACTATTAATGTGGCAGGCATTCCTCTTGAATATCCAGGGTATTTTTCTTTGAAAAAAGAATTTGGATCGCAGTAAATAAATATAATCCAAATTCCAGGAAAACAAAAAATAAAAGTCCCGATTTGAGTTTCAAACCGGGACTTTTTAAGTTTTGATTATATAAACTTTATTTCAACTCTAAAGTAACCTCATCAGCATCATATTTACCTGCATGAAGTTTTTCACTAACTTCTTTAAATGCCGCAACTGTTTTTTCCACATGTTCCAAAGTATGAACAGCAGTAGGTATTATCCGAAGCATAACAGTTCCTTTTGGAACAACAGGATATACCACTATTGAAGTAAAAATACCATAATTTTCCCGTAAATCTATTAATGCATTAGTACCTTGTGCAGGATTTCCTTCAAAAAATACAGGTGTAACCGGTGATTCAGTTTTCCCAATATTTAAACCGGCCTCCTTTAAACCTTTTTGTATAGCATTTACGATAACCCAAAGTTTCTCCCGAAACTCAGGATGTGCTTTTAATAATTCCAGCCTTTTTAATGCACCAATAACCATAGGCATTGGTAATGATTTAGCAAAAATCTGGGAACGCATATTATACTGTAGAAAATCAATAATTTCTGTATCCCCTGCTATGAAACCACCAATACCAGCCATCGCTTTTGCAAAAGTACCAAAGTATAAATCAATTTTATCCTGTACACCAAAATGCTCACCTGCACCTGCGCCTGTAGCCCCCATTGTTCCAAAACCATGAGCATCATCAACCAATAAACGAAAGCTAAATTTTTCTTTTAAATCAGTAATCGCCTTAAGGTTTCCTAAATCGCCTTCCATTCCAAAAACACCTTCGGTAATTACCAAGATTCCTCCACCACGCAAAGCAGCTTGTCTATTGGCTCTTCTAAGTTGTTTTTCAAGACTTTCCATATTGTTATGCTGATAAACAAAACGTTTACCCATATGCAAGCGTAAACCATCAAGAATTGATGCGTGAGAATCAGAATCATATACAGCAATATCATTCCTGCCCAACAAGGAGTCTATTATTGAAACAATACCCTGGTAGCCATAATTTAGTAAATAACCTCTTTCTTTACTCACAAAATCAGCCAATTTTTGTTCAAGATCTTCATGATATTTTGTCTGGCCACTCATCATTCTAGCACCCATGGGATATGCCATTCCCCATTCTTTGGCTGCTTCGGCATCAGCCTTACGTACTTCAGGATGATTTGCCAAGCCAATATAATTATTCAAACTCCAGTTTAAAACATCCTTTCCACGAAACTTCATTATTGGTGCAATTTCACCTTCTAGTTTCGGGAATATAAAATAACCTTGACCAACTTTCTGATATTTACCAAGAGCAGAATTGGTCATTTTCATCTTATCAAATAAATCAATATTCTTCATATGTGCATTATTTAATTTATCCCCACAAATTGCTGATTAGAAACAAATTTTAGCCAATCAAACAAAATTATTCGGGATTTAATATCCAAAATTTTCTGCAAATGTAATAGTTTTCCTTTATTTAAATAAAGAATTTTAATATATTCACTTAAAACCTTGCTTATAACATACAAGTAAGTGTTATGTTTAAAATAAGTTTTGAATAAGAGTTAGATACTTAGTATTTTTGCAAATTATTAAAAAGAGCATAGATGCAAAAAAATATTAGCGGGATACAACAAGTGGGGATAGGGATACCAAATGTTCTTGAGGCATGGGACTGGTATCATAAAAATTTTAGCATGGACACACCTGTGTTTAATGATGAAGGTTGGGCTGAATTAATGTTACCATATACAGGAGGACAACCACAGAAACGACAGGCAATACTTGCTTTAAATATGAAAGGTGGAGGTGGCTTTGAAATTTGGCAATATAAAAGCAGAACTCCGGAAAAAGCTAAATTTGATATCCAATTAGGTGATTTAGGAATATTTGCCGTTAAAGTTAAAACAGAGAGCGTCAAAGAAACTTATCAGGAATTTAAGAAAAAAAACATCTCAATCCTCAGTAAAATTGAAAAAGACCCTTTGGGAAAGGAATTTTTCTTTGTTAATGATCCGTATGGTAATATTTTTCAAATGGTGGAAAATAAGGAATGGTTTTCACTTAACGGAACATTAACTGGTGGTGCTGAAGGGGTAATAATTGGTGTTACGGACATGGAAAAGTCTATGGATTTTTACAATGAAATGTTGGGTTATGACAAAGTCGTATTTGATACAAATGGAAAATTTGATGCCTTTTCATCGCTTCCGGGTGGAACTAATTCATTCAGACGGGTATTATTAACTCATACAGAACCCAGAAAAGGACCTTTTAGTAAATTGTTTGGTTCAAGTACAATTGAACTAATTCAGGTTACCGACAGAAAAGCTCAGAAAATATTCAAAGATCGATTTTGGGGAGATCTAGGCTTCATTCATTTATGTTTTGATATTGGTGGAATGAATGTTTTCAGGGAACAATGCAAAGCTGCAGGACATGAGTTTACAGTTGACAGTCGTAGACCTAATGGAGTTGAGCTGGACGTATTTGATATGGGTGAAGCCTCAGGTGATTTTGCATACATTGAAGATCCTGATGGAACATTAATTGAATTAGTTGAAGCACATCGTGTTCCGCTAGTTAAAAAAATAGGTTGGTATTTAGATTTGAGTAAAAGAAACAGGGCAAAAGCACTTCCAAACTGGATGGTAAAAATGCTAAAGTTAAAAACAGTAAAAAAGGTAAAAGTCTAAATTTTTAAGTTTAAAGTTTTAAAATAACTTAACATAGCATCATAATTAATAAACAATGTTAAACGAGTTAGCACAAAAAATAAAAAACAAGTCAATTCTTGAACAACTTCGATATTTAGCTGAACGGTTTTCAGAAAAAATTGTATTTTCAACGAGTTTTGGTCAGGAAGATCAGGTAATTACTGATTTAATTTTCAAAAATAATATTCCAATAAAAATATTTGCCCTTGATACTGGTCGTTTTTTTGAAGAAACATACAAAGTATGGAATAAAACCCAGGAAAAATATGATAAACCCATTCATGTTTATTTCCCAGATAAGGAGGAAGTTGAAGAAATGGTATCTAAAAAAGGGCCTTATAGTTTTTATGAATCTATCGAAAACCGAAAAGAATGTTGTAATATCCGTAAAGTTAAGCCATTAATAAGGGCATTGAAAGGCATTGATTTATGGATTACCGGTTTAAGGGCGGAACAATCGCAGGCTAGAACAGACATGGAATTTTTTAGCCATGATGAAAGTTTTAGTACAACCAAATTTAGTCCACTGAAGGATTGGTCATTAAAGGAAGTTGTTGATTATTTACAAGA
>Ga0164315_10001294_pt1 | contig 18858 bp, 8 predicted proteins | sample GuaBasSedimGuay6_FD_113737 | JGI IMG/M metagenome (GOLD analysis project Ga0164315, IMG submission 113737) | Subseafloor sediment microbial communities from Guaymas Basin, Gulf of California, Mexico - Guay6, Core 4569-2, 0-3 cm | ecosystem: Environmental > Aquatic > Marine > Hydrothermal vents >...
ATTCCGTTAAGTAGATGCTTTGAGACATTAAAATTATCAAAAGTGTTCATCAAAAAATATTTTTGCAAAAGTAATGCTATTAATTATAGAATGAAAAATGCTTTGTGAAGTGGAGTATTTGTTTTGGGCTTTTTATCAAAAAAACTAGTCTCGTCCCTGCCTCTGGCTGGGATGAAATCTATTTTGGCATTTTCAATGCATTAATTTTCCACAATGAATTTATTATAACGAAACACTAAAAGTGCAATTGTAGAAACATACCGATCACAAGTCGGGACGAGACACGAGTTAGTATAGTTTCCTGTCTTTAATTAGTTCAAATCTTTTATTATCTCTTCGGTAGTAATTCAAACATATTTTCAGATGCTAATTTTTTAGCTGTTTCAGGAGTCAAAACATCAAATAGTACATCATATTTCCTGATAGTTTGAATATAATTGGAAAACTCCCCAATTTTATCTGAACCAACCATAAACCTTGTGGGAAACTGCTCAAAAATCGCAACCCACTCAGGATCAGGTTTCCCTTGCGGTGCAATTATTTGCTCAAATACTACCCAGGAAATGTCAAATGTGAGATTCGAGTAAGTTTCCAATAGTCTGGTTGTAATTTCAGGTAAGCCTTCAATAGCCACTCCTCTTGTGTCACCAATATGACACCACACTATCTTAGTGTCAGGATGATTCTTAATTGCTTCCTCCATTTCATAAAGAAATACAGGCTCATTGGATATTGGATCTCCCATATCGCTGTGAATCCAAACTGGTAGGTTTTTCTCAGCCGCATATTCATAAACAGGATCCATGGAAACACAATTAGCCGTTGGATTCCTTCCATAAGTCATACGAGTAAGATCATCATGTCTGAAAAAGACTTCACCAATTCCAACCCATAAATCAGGGTACATTTCCATCATTCGTTTGATATGATCTAAACCATTTTTATCAACCGGGTTAAAACCGCAAATCATTGGGTATATTCTGTCTTTTTGTTTTTTAGGCAGAGCCTTAATATCTTCAGCAAGAATAACATCCGTAAATGCATAATAATACACAGGTGCATCATTATCATCGTAATATATGGGTCTCTCCCGATCAAAATCTGTCCATAATTTGGTTACAGAGATACCGAATAAAACAATATTGTCAACACCTGCTGTATCCATTTTTTTCAATAGATAATTTACTCCATCTGTATTCTGAATAAAATCAACATAATGGCAGTGTGCATCATTGATTTTATATTTGCAATTATCTATTTTTATTTGATTGGAAGAACTTGTTGCTTGAGTAAAACTTTGGAATGAGAATACAAATAGCAGTGCAATTATTGAAATAGCCTTTTTCATAATGTGGATTTTTTCTTTAACTATTGATCTTTTTTGGAATCGTAGCCAAAGTTACATCTCATAGGATTATTTTCCAAATTTCCTTACTAATAACTTTTATGTCAATTTGGTTTGCTATAAATTAAAACCGCAAAGAGGTTAATCAAATGCTAATATGTTCCTTGTATTTGTTAGAATCTTACAAATATCTTACACTGAATTCAGTTTAGAAAAAATGAGATGGTGAATCTGAGAAATAAAAGACAGTCAAATTAGTTTAAAAATAAGCATAGTGAAACCCTTGTCTAATCCATAAATCGAGGAGAGTTCAAACTTTTTGACTTTCTGGAAAACCTACCGATGAGTATTATTTCATGTGATCCTGAGTTGTAATTCCTGAATTCTCCTGCTCCCAGATCGTAAGCATAATTGATTTCAAAAACGCTAGTGAGCCTAACACCAGCTCTCAAGATAAATGAAGTGCCTGCCCTATATTTTAGTCCTACATTGAAAAGATCCTTATAGAACATATCAGCAGAAATATCAAATAAGTCAATGCTTCCGCTACGGTGATAGGCAATACCAGGAATAAGTCTGATTTCGTTTCCAGCCTCTATCAAATACCTGGCATACAAATGGTTCTGTATGGGTATTTTAAGTATGGTGGCTTTTTTGCTTGTAGTTGTAATATGGTTGCTTGAAATTCCTATCGTGAGTTGCTTAAACGAATATTCAAATCCAAAATCAAAATCGGCTGATGTTTGTCTTTCATCTGAAATAGGAATGTTTTCTTCGTCTTCTTCAAATCTGAGTTTAGAAAAATCCAGTTTTCTAAAATATACACCTGCCGCAATACCAAAACTAAGTTGATGACCTCCTGCAATATACAATCGGTATGAATAGCCAAGTTTTATATTTTGAGTTAACTCGGCACCAACACTCTGATTATTAATATTTAGTGAAACCCCCATATTCGATTTGTCGAAAAAAGTGGATACGTTAAGCCACTGCATATTAGGTGCATCTTCCCAGCCTACCCATTGCTGTCTTAAGCCAAAATAAGCATTCAATGCGTTATTGTTTTCTATGGCTGCAGGATTGAATGCTACAGCATTAATATTATAATTGCTGAAGAGTAGATCCGATTGTGCGAATACATTTACAGATGCAGAAAGCATTAATAATAAAACGATATGTTTCTTAAAACTTTTCAATCTAAGTTGTTTTCAAGTTTAACAGCCTGAGAAACAGGTATTTTCTGGCCTTCATTATACGAAGTAATAAAACAATCCCTATAACCAAGGTTTTTCAGTCTAGTCTGGAGTTTCTTAGCTTCTTTAAAACTATAATGATCACCTACCTCATACTTATAAACAGAGTCAATTTTATTTTCAATTATTACTATTCCAGATATATTATTTCTAATATTACTAAAGGAAGATTCAGAACTTTTTGGTTTAGATGTTGTTGCAATCTGAACTCGGTAAATAAGTTCATGTTTATTCTGAGAAATTTTTGTAGGCTGAATAGCTGTCTCAGCCTCGATATTTTCATCAGAACTACTACCTAAAATTTCTACTACTTCAAATGTTGTTCTTCTATTGGCCTGATGCTGCTCATCAGTTTGAGCATTTTTAATAATTAATTGACTTTCACCGTAACCTTTTGCAATTAGTCTGTTTTTGCTTACTCCCTTAATAATCAGGTAGTCAACTACCGACTGGGCCCTTTTTTCAGATAGTTTTAAGTTGTAGCTGGCACTTCCAATTTCATCGGTGTGAGCAATTATTTGAACTATCACTTTTGGCGTTTCCAAAAGCATGGAGGATAGTTTATTAAGTTCTATTTTTGAGGTTTCCCTTAAACTCGATTTGTTGAAGTCGTAATAAATATTACTTAATATTATCTCGGTCCTAATCTGAATTTTCATCAACTCAAAGTCCATATCATAACCATTACCTTTCCAAAATACTGATGACTTATTCACCTTTGGTAGTTTGCAAACCCGCGACTCGGTAAAATAACCATCATTACTTGTACGCACAGTGTAAATAGTTTTTGGTTTAAGTCCATCAAACTGATAAACCCCATAAATATCAGATCTGGTGTATGTAGAAAAGCCATTGGTCGTATAAATATCAACCTTAATGTTTTCCATCGGATTATTGGTTTCCTTATTGGTAATTAAGCCTCTTACTGCACATGGGTATTGAGTTCTGGAAAGGTAGAAGTTTATCTCCTTTTGTGGTGGAGGGCTGAAAAGAACCTCTTTTGAACTTGTATTAACAGTTTTATGATCTGTATAGAATTTACTTTTTGCAGCACTAATACGATATTCATCGAAGGCATTTAAGTAAAGTAAAAACTCCCCATCTTTTTTAGTTAGTATGCTATCTGTATTATCATCATCATCGGTAAATAAAATAGTTGCATTAATGATGGGAGTATTATCTAATTCGTGAAGAACCTTACCAGTTACAACAATTTTAATTGGAAACCCTTTGAAACTATAAATATCATCACTTGTTTCCAAATTTCTATCGGAGCAAAACCATCCATTTTTACCACTATTGTTAAGTAAAATACCATAATCATCTGCCGCACTGTTAATGGGGTAGCCTAGATTTGCTGAATTTGTAAAATGCAGCCCCTCTTTTAAACTGAAAAATATATCGAAGCGACCAAGGCCTTTGTGATGGTCTGATGAAAAGAATAATAAACTGTCGCCAAATATTGAAGGAAATGCTTCGTTACCAACAGTATTTACTCCTGACCCTAGGTTAACTGGTATCCCCCAGTTACCATCATTCTTTCTGCTAATCTTCCATATATCCTTACCGCCATGCCCATCTGGCATATTAGATGTGAAGAACAGTGTTTGTCCGTTTGTGCTAACAAACGGATGACCATAGTCATAACCAGAAATCTGGAATGATGCCTTTTCAGGTTTTGTCCAAGTATTTTTTATACTATTAAAATGGCTTAAATAGATAAGGCATAAATCGCTTTTCTCTGTACACCTAGTCCAATATGCAATTTGGTGAATGCTATCATAGGAAAATGAACCCTCATTTTCATTGCTATTGAATTTCCCTGATATTTTTCTTAATACTGTCCACGACCCCTCATCATTTCTGGTAGTGAATAAATTTGAAAATCCCTGTCCTGTTCTTCCATCAACTCTTGCAGTAAAGCCTTCTTTTCTTGCTGATGAAACTATAAACTTATTATCCCAGATTGCTGCAAGCCCATAATCACTATATTCAGTATTTAACTGCTCTTCAGGCCTTACTAATCCCAATGTGTCAAGTTGACTTTGCATAGTTACAAGGCGAATTCCAGCAATTCTCTGTTTAATAAATATTGAATCTGTAGAAGTGGCCTCAATTTTCTGTAATATAGTTATTGCCTCATTAAACCTACCTTCAATGGCAAGAGCCTCGCTGTATTTTAAATATAAATCATAATTGTCTGCAGTATCACCAGCAGCATCTTCAAACCAATCCAGAGCTCCATTATAATCATTCATATTATAATAGGACATTGCAATGTGATAGGCAATATCCTTTTGAACTTGAAAATTATCAGATTTACGTAAAGCCTTTTTATAATATTTAATGGCATGAACATAATCCCGATTATCAAAATATGTATCGGCTAACATCAATGATTTATCCTGAGCTATCACTAATTGTAGCCCAAGTAAAACAAACACATATGTTAGAATAACTCTTTTCATAATTAATTAACCACTACGGTTACAGAACCTTTGTTTGTTTTTATAATATCACCATCAGTATTATAGATATAGTGAATATAGTAGTAGGTCGCGGGCGTTACTATTTTCCCATTATAAGTTCCGTCCCACCCATCACTACCATTGAATATATCTTTTCCCCACCTACTGTAGACCCTAATATCTCTACCTTCCATAAACCTGTCATTTACTCCATCTCCATCAGGAGTAAAAGCATTGGGAGCATCTTCTAACTCCAGAAAAATGGATGTAATATCACTACAATCAGAAATGTTAGTACCCACTACCGTCATGGTATCTGAATCAAGTGATAGGTCTCCATAGAAAAGAGTATTTGAACCACCACTTTGAACAAGTTCATTTCCATGGTAGAACTCATATGTTTGCAAATCATAGGGAGTGCAGATAATTGTATAGGAAAGCAGATCATTTTCAAGACTTATACTAGGCTTGTCGAAAACATTAACCAAAACACTGTCTACATCACTACAGTAATTATTGTTCGACACTACTGAATAAACCGTGTTGAATTCAGGTGATACAATTATTGAGGCAGTTTCCTGCTGAGGTATAGTATTCCATACATAATTTAAACCGCCCGAAGCAGTTAAAGTAGTTGTGTCTCCATAGCATATTTCATCTGCACCATTAATGTTAAGATTAGGACTCTCATGAATAAGCATTGGTATAGCTCCGTTCATATTTTCAAAACAATTACTTGTTGTGTTTGTTGCAGTAACTGTAAATATTCCATTTTCATTGAGATTAGTAAAACTCAAAGGAAGTCCATTTCCTAATCTGTTGATGCCAGTATTTATTGCATTACGGTAAAGTTCGTAGTTAACATCCTTTTCCGAGGATTCGAGTAAGATACCTAAACCAGGATCGTTATCACAATAAATTCCACCGCCAATAAGTTGAAACTTCTGTGGTTTACTGTTTTGGTTCACCTGAACAGAATTTGACATTAAAGAAGTACATTGATTTTGTCCGGTGGCTATAATTGAGTAGTTCCCTTCTGTAATCATTTTGCCAAAGTTGATACTACTTCCTGTCCCGGCAAGATTTATGCCTGTTGACTGAACATTGTGAAATAGAGAATATGTTACACCGTTTTCAGAGTTCTCAAGATAAACATTAACACCCTGCTCATCAGGGCAGTAGCCACCACCACCTAATAAATTATAAGATTCAGGCACAGTATTTATATTTATTGCAATTGAATCCTTAGTAGTTTCAATTCCATCACTAACTCTAACAATATACCATGTGTTAACTACCGGGTTTACATTTATTTCGCTCGCAGTTGAAATAAAACCAGATGGGTTTGATGTCCAGTAATAAGAGTAGGAACCATTACCTCCCGTGGGAATTGAAATTATCGATAATTGTTCACCTGGACACACACTCTGCGTCGGGCTTAATATTTCATTTGTCAGAGGTAAACCTCCACTTATAAAAACTATTGCTCCAGATTCTGAACTTATGCAGCCCGTTAATTGATCAGTAACTTTTAATTTAAATTGTGTACTTTGATTTAGAGCAATTGTCGTTGGATTTTGATCAGATGGATTTATTAAATGTATAGTTGGATTCCAGTTGTAAAGATAAGAACCCGAGCCATTAGTGGCATTTCCATTTAAAGTAGCATTGCCTCCAGGTGAAGTGAATTTGTCAGGTCCTGCATCCGCCTCAGGTTTTGGATTTTTGATTACAACTGCAGAACCAATCATATTTTTGTTGCAAACTGATTCTATGGAATAGGCTTTAGAAGTATATGTTCCACTTGTGGTATATTCACCGAAACTTATATTGGAACCATTACCTATTTTTTCATTCACAAGATTATTTCCATCTCTATATAATTGGTAAACTACCTGTGATTCAGATCCACTCAAATTAATGCTCATACCATCATCTCCCATACAAAACTCACCTCCACCATCTAACTGAAATAATGTTGGGGTACTATTAACAGTAATTCGAATTGAGTCGGAAATACTTTGATTACCATCAATAAGTTCGATGAAATACCATGTTGTTGTCTCAGGACTAATAACAGGGTTGGAAATAGCAGATTCAAACCCTTGTGGATATGATGTCCAACTATAGGAGTAATTGCCACTACCTCCACTGGCAAGAGCATTCAGTTGACTTGAAGAACCCTTGCAAATGCTAATCTCGCTGGCAGTAGCATTTATTCCAAGGGGGCCGCCAATAATAAATACAACACAGGAATCTGAAACACTAATGCAATTTGTTTGATTATCCGTAATATTAAGTAAAAAGTTTGTACTCGACGTTAATGCCAGGGTATAAGGATTTTGTTCATTGGCATTTTCAAGTAAATAATCTGGCGACCAGTTATAATGGTAAACAGCTGAACCTCCACTTCCATTTCCAATTAATTGAGTTATTTCACCTGATTCAATACTCTGGTCAGAACCAGCAATGGCAACAGGCAAGTCATTCATTACAATGGTAGCAAAATTGTTCATTTGTGTATTGCACAAACTCAAAGCATTTTCACCAATAACAAAGTATTCACTGCTTTCTGTTTGTTGTTCAAAATTTAACGGACCATTGTTTCCTGCTACTGATAATCCTGTATATCCATTTGTATTAAACAAACTATAGTTAACGCTAGATTCTGAATTACTTAGGCTTAGCTCAATGCCATCCTCGTTAGCACAATATTCACCTCCTCCTAAAAGGTTGAAAGCAATGGGTGCTGGATTTACATTTACTACAATAGAATCAGTAATTATTGATGATCCATCGGAGATGCTTACATAAAATATTGTTGAATTTACTGGTGTTGTGGTAGGATTATACCTTGTAGATGTAAAACCTGATGGAATTGATTCCCATAAATAAGAATAATTTCCTGATCCTCCACTTACGAGACAGTTAAGTTGAACCTCCTCATCAGGACATATTAAAGCATTGTCAACAGTAGTATATGAAGTAAAAGTGCCTCCGGAAACAAATACAACGACTTCATCTTCATCACTATTTATACATAGAGTATTTGCATCTGTTACACTTAAATTGAATACTGTTGTTGAATGTAATGGTTGAGTTACTGGGTTTTGAGAAGTACTGTTTAGCAATGAATCAGCAGGTGACCAATTGAATAAATAAGAACCGCTTCCACTAGTAGCATTTCCATTTAAAGTTGCATTATTTCCATAAGTAATACTTAAATCCTGACCAGCTTGTGCAGATGGAAGAGGGTTTTGCTGAACAAAAACTTCAGAATTCATCAATTTTGAACAAGTTTGGTTAATGTTTGCAATTACATAATATGTTCCGGTATTATTTATTAGTCCGTAATTGAGAGTATTTCCAGTTCCAGACAATATATTGACTTCAGTCTCGGGTGATTGATAAAGAATGTAGTCTGTATTTACTTCTGAACCAGATAGGCTTATATTAACTCCTAACTGACCTTCACAAAACTCCCCACCCCCAATAATATCAAAGGTTTGGGGCTTAGAACTCACTTCAATATGTATACTGTCGTAAGCGTAAGCAACACCATCATATACCTCCAAATAATATGATGTGGATACTATTGGGCTTATTTGTGGATTGTAGTTATTAGAATAAAAACCTTCTGGTGATGAACTCCAATTGTATAAAAAGTTTCCTGTACCACCGCTGGCTATTCCCAGCAATGATGTTTTTTCACTTTCACAAATTGATGTGGATGTTGATGAAACTGTTGCCGAAAGATCACCTCCCTTCACAAATACAAATACAGTGTCTTCCTTCGATGTGCATTGAGTTTGTAAATCCTCTATATTTAAAGTAAACCATGTTGTTTGATCAATAATATTTGTTTGTGTATTTTGATTATTAGGATTTTCAACCATCAAGTGAGGAGCCCAGGAATATGAGTAACTGCCACTTCCGCCTGATGCAGATCCATTTAAAACTGCACTACTACCCATAAAAATTAAATTGTCATTTCCTGCATTTGCAACTGGGGTTTCATTTAGTAGAATATTTACATTTCCAGCCATTTGGTTAGAACAGGTGCTCTGGTTATTTTCTGCAATCAAATAGTAACTACCTTCTTCAACCCAGAAGCCAAAATTCAGGGCAAAACCATTTCCCTGTTTTTCAATTCCTGTGAGTATATTGTTGTGAAATAAATAGTAAGTAGTATTTATTTCAGATGACTGGAGAACAATTTCTTCTGACAACTCACCTTCGCAAATTTCTCCTCCCCCAATAAGTTCAAAGGCAATGGGTACATTGTTTAATTCAATCTGTATTGATTTGCTTATTGAATTAAGCCCATCAGTTACTATTGCTGTATATATTGCTGTTTGATTCTGCTGTAAAATAGGATTATAAGTAGAGGATGAAAATCCTTGAGGTTCACTAAGCCAAGTGTAGATGTAATTTCCTGTGCCACCAGTTGCCAAAGCAAACAACTGAAACTCTTCCTCAGGACATACAATGGATTTACTACTTATTAAATCCAGATCAAGGTTCCCGCCTGAAACAAATACAACCACATTGTCATTCTTATTGCCAATACAATTAGTTTGAGAATCATTTATTTCAAGTTGAAATTGAGCTGTTTTATGAAGATTAACTGTTAGTGCATCCTGGCTAGAAGCATTAACAACAGAGTCGGGTGGTGACCATGCATAATTATAATTACCACTGCCTCCAATTCCGCTGCCATTTAAAACTGTAATATCCCCGTAGTTTATTGTTTTATCGTTTCCTGCATTTGCATTTGGTGGTATATTCTGTGCAATGTTTACTGTATTGCTCATCTGATTGCTGCAGTATTCAACACTAGTGGCAATAACAAAATAATCGCCCTCCTCCTGAAAATTACCAAAATTGATTGATGAGCCTGTACCTGTTATACTATTTGTTAGATTGTCTGGATACAAATAAAGATCATAATTAGTAGCTGTTTGAGAGTTGCTTAAACTTATGTTTCTACCCTCATCCCCAACACAATATTGACCACCTCCTACTAAACTATATTTAATGGGGTTGTTAGCAACTATCATTTCTAATGTGTCGAATGCGTAATTAATTCCATCAAAAACGTTTAGGAAGTAAGTGCTGCTAATTTGCGGTTGAATAATAATATTTGCCTCATTACTGTAGAGTCCCTGGGGTGAGGATGTCCAGGTATAGTTATAATTTCCTGTTCCGCCTCCAACACTGGCATTTAATTGTGCATTACCTCCATCACAAATTGTTCCTGATTCAGCAGTTGCAACTGCAAAAAGAGTAGATCCTGTTGTGAAAACCTTTACAGAGTCGGGATTACTGAAACACCCACTTTGTAAGTCGGTCACCTGAAAAGTGAATATGGTTGGTAAATAAATATTTGAAGTAATTGTATTTTGATTATTTGGAGTTAGGCATAAGTGCGCTGCTTGCCAATTATAATTATATGAACCACTACCACCAAATACTTCACCAGCCAAACTTGTTGTGTTTCCACTTATTATTGTTTTGTCTAAGCCTGCATTTACAATAGGAGAATTATTTTTTGTGATTGTTACACTTGTATTCATTTGATTTGAACAACCGCTATAATAGTTATTTGCAATTATGGTGTATTCACCAGAAAGTGATTGCTGTCCAAAATTTAGCGGATAGCCTGTTCCTGAAATTGTCGTTTGTGTTTGTCCACCATTAAATTGTAAATGATAATTTGTCTCAATTTCGGATGAATTAAGTATAATCTCCGGAATAATGTTTCCTTCACAATAATCTCCTCCACCAGAAATATCAAATGCCTGAGGACTAGGATGAACAGTAATGTAAATTGAATCTGCTATCGTTTGAAGTCCATCATTAGCTATTACCTTATACCAAGTGTCAAATTGAGGATTAACAGTAGGGTTGAAATTTGATGAGGTAAATCCAGGAGGATTAGACTGCCATATATAACTAAAGTTACCCGAGCCTCCACTTACCAATGCAAATAATTCAATATCATCTCCCGCACACGTAGGAAATTCGGATGTAATAATCTCAAGATTTATATCCCCACCTGAGATGAAGGCAATGACGTTATCTTCTAAACTTTCGCAGCCAAGTTCATCCGTAACTTTTAAATAAAAAACATTTGTTGTATGTAGAGGTTTACTCGAAGGAGAGGCAATATTTGGGTTTAGAAGAGAATCAATAGGGGACCAGGCATAATTATAGGAACCGGTGCCTCCACTTGCTGTACCATTAAAGTTGGCACTTGAACCACTAGGAATATATTCATTGGGTCCTGCATTAGCAATGGGCAATTGGTTAATACCAATCTCTACCTCTCCATTTTGATCAGTAGAGCAGCCAGTAGTATTATTTACCGCTGTTACTGTGTATGTACCTATTGGGCTAATTATACCAAAACTCAGCGCCTGCCCATTGCCAAATTTATCAATAAGTTGATTCTGGTCCTGATACAAATAATATGTTGTTTCCAGTTCAGAACCATTTAAACTAATCTCTAGCCCATCTTCACCCTGACAATATGAGCCCCCGCCCTGAATTGTAAAAACTGAAGGTAGTGGCTTTATAAATATGGATACAGAATCATAAACAGTTTCTTGTCCATCAAATACTTCCAAGAAGTAAATGGTTGATATAGAAGGGCTGATAGTTGGGTTTTGCTCAGTTGATGAATAACCAGGTGGAGATGAAGACCAAAGATATCCATAACTTCCTGATCCACCGGCTGGAATTGCCATAAGGTTTATATTTCCTCCGCTGCAGATATTGTTTTTGTCTGAATATGTTTGAATGCTTAATGGTCCAGTATTAACATATACAACTGTTGTATCGGGAATACTACTGCAAGCTGTTTGATTATCGTGTACTTCAAATGTAAAAATTGTTGAATTATATAACGCATTTGTCTGTGTAACAGGATTTGACGGCAATACACATAAGTTTGATGGTTTCCATTCATAATTGAAATTACCTGATCCCCCAATAGCCATTCCATTAAGTTCAACAGTATTTCCTTGTGAAATAAAATTATCTTCACCAGCATCAACAATTGGCAGGTCATTTACAATGATTTGGGCATTTCCACTCATTTGAATGCTACATGATGTATTAAGGTTAGTTGCAATAACAGTATAAAATCCCTCTTGATTATGAAATCCAAAACTTAATGCAAATCCGGTTCCGGTAATGGTTACATCAATGGGCTGCCCGTTAAGGTACAGTTCATAAATTACTCCCAATTGTGAACTCAAAAGAAAAATATTTTCACCTTCATCACCCGCGCACATACTACCTCCTCCCTGTAATGGAAAGTCATCAGGAATGGGATTCATTACTACCACCGCATTTGACGACATATCTATTGAACAGCCTGTAAACTGATTGTAAGCTGTTGCAGTATAGTTGCCTGCGATGTTTATAATTCCAAAATTTAATGAGTTTCCATTACCTTCCTGAACTAATCCTGTTGGAATACCATACAAAACCAAGCTGTATGAAATCCCTAAATCAGAGCCATCTAGGCCAATATCAACCCCATTATTATCCTCACAAAACTCTCCACCACCCGTAATTGTATGTATTATGGGAGTGGCATCAACATGTAGTATACCAAAATCAGATGTGTCGGGGCAGGTAATATGAGATACAATGCATCTATATTTGAACCCATTCATACCTGTGGTTGTGAAGATCCCCAAATCAGGGGTTTGGGATCCAGAATAAAAAGAATTGTCTTCTAAACTTATCCATCCAACACCACTAAACTCTTGCCATTGGTATATGGTTCCATTTAGGGCATCGATTGAGAAAATAGCAATATCATTTTTACATACCTGATCATCAACTGGATTTTGTGTGATAATAGGTGGTTCATAAACATTGAGTATAGCAGCATGTGAAGTATCTTTAGCACTGGTTAAATCACTTACAACACACCTATATAAATAGCCATTTAAACCCAAATTGGCATCATTAACAGATAAATTAGGTGTAAACTGTCCATCAACATAAGTGAAGTCATTGGTAAGGTTATACCATCCCACACCATCATTTTCCTGCCATTGGTATCCAGAGGTATTAATAGCAAGTATTGTAAATGATGCCGTTGACTCAATACAAATTGAAGTATCGTTAGGATGGGTTACTACTACAGGTTGTGAAAACGAGATGACTGATATGATTGACATTAGCGATAGTAGCCATAAACTATTATACTTTCTAATACTGAAAAGTAAAGTCGCTACCTTCATATATTTGTCTACTAATTTAGTACATTTCGGCTTGGTTTTGTTGATTGAATTGGTGCCAGCAAAACTATCTCTTTCCTAATTTGAGTACTAAATTAGCTGAAAAGAAATAAACAAAATATTGTTAACAAGGATGAAGAGTGGTAGTGTAGCGATTAATTATCATTGGTCATTAGATACTAGTCATTTGACATAAGTAAATACTTGTAGGTTAATATTGTTTCTAGGTATGTCTCAGTGGTTCTTCAAAAATTCGGCAGTTTTCTGAAAGTAAGTCCAGAGATATTCCTTTTCCTCTTTGCCAATACTTGATTTACTAAGAGCAATTTCCATATTTCTAAGCCAGTTATCTTTGGCTTTTTCGTCGAGTTTAAAGTTTACATGACGTTGCCTTAGTTTTGGGTGTCCTCTTTGTTCATTGTAGGTCTGTGGTCCACCAAGATACTGCACCATAAATAAATACAGCCTCTCTTCTGCTTCCACAAGATTTTCCTTGTACATTGGCCTTAGTATCTCATCCTTTTGTATTTCAAGATAAAAGTCATGAATGAGGGTTTTTATATTTTCGTCTCCTATTCTGTCGTAGTAACTTAGTTGAATATTCATAAAATTTTATTTTGTAATGTAAGTTCGTTCTAAAGTATTGTGAATGTCTGTTTAGACTAATCATGTGTTGGAGTGTTGGAACTTGGATATTTTACTACGTCCAATATTCCACTCCTTGTATAGTTTAGTAAAGTACTTATTTTCTGTTTTAGTGTAATAATGTAATTTGAACAGATATCTATATTTTCCTACTTGCTTTTAGAATTTTGAAGAACCATTTGGGTAATGGTTTTTTCATCCCTCTTTTTTCAAGGTTTAAATACCAGCCTAATTTCTTAATAATAGGAACTTTATGAGTTTCTACAAATTCAATTAATGTGCCATCAGGATCTTCAATGTAGGAGAAATGCCCGGCCGCTTCACCCATGTCAAAACTATCTGCGCTGTCTACGGTAAAAGGATGTCCTGCTAGTTTGCATTCATTTTTAAGCTCATCCATTCCAATAATATCAAAACAAAGATGAATGTAACCTAAGTCTCCCCAAAGTCGGTTTTCATATATTTTTCTGACCTCACGTGTTTTCGATTGTATCAGTTCTATTCTGCTACTCCTGAACAATGGGCTAAAAGCACCACTTCTCTTACTATGTTTTAAAAGTACACGTCTGTATTTCTCTGGTTTTGCTGAAAGACTTTTTAAATCATCAAAAATATCTTCCTTATCATAAACAACAGTGTCGTATCCTAAAATCTCGGAATAGAACTTAATGGAGTCATCCATATTAGAAACTCCAATAATTGAACCTGAATTACCACCTATTTGTTTTGACTTATCTAATAGCCAATCGTTTCCCTCTTCAATTTCAAAAATGTTATTGTAAGGATCTTTTAAAAAAAAATGAGGTTTTCCCTCCGGTGACTCATGAATTTCGGAAATAATATTTAACTTATTTTTCTGAAACTCTTCATAAACCTTTTTCACATCTGGTGCAGCAATTTTACAAACAAATATTCCTAAATCTCCTGCTTGAATTTCAAAATCAGGTTTGTCAGGTATCCGACTAGTAAATTGCCAAACTTCAAATCCACCACCACCTTTCATATTGTATCCTAAGATAGCATGGCGCTTATGTACCTTGTTGTCGGTGTATCTAATCATTAACTTAGCTTCAGCAGCTTCGTCAAAAATTACAACATCGTAGCCTAGGTGTTTTTTATACCAGTCTCTTGCCTCATACAAATCGGAAACTCCTATGCCTATTTGTTGTATGCCTGCAATTATTTTTGCCATTTGATTTGGTTGATATTGGACTGCAAATCTATAAAAAAGACAGCACTTTAATCCATTTATCTTCTACTTGCTCTTTAAAGGATAAAACGAGAGTTGGAAATTTTAGGTATTTGAATTCTTAATAGGATTAAAAATAAGTGTTTAGCGGTTATTGTTAATAAGTTTGAGGCCATTTTTATTTCAAAATATCTTTGATGTTTCGTAGTTTTTAGTTTTCGATTTTCTTAAAACATCTACTTTAACTAATTAATAATTTAAATTGAATATATATTATGCCGGCGTGATTTTGTTAACAGCGATTTACTATTTTTACACCTTTCATAATTTAAATTTAGAAGAATGGTAAATCTTGAAACTACCTACATGGGGATTAAACTAAAAAACCCTTTGATAGTTGGAAGTTCCGGTTTGACTAACTCGGTTGAGAATATTATTGAAATTGAAAAAAATGGTGCTGCTGCAGTTGTATTAAAGTCCTTGTTTGAGGAACAAATTAGTCATGCTGCAAGTAATACTCTTTCTCAGAATGAGTTCGCTAACTACTACCCTGAAGCGGAAGATTATGTAAAACAATACACCCGCATGGCGGATGTTGAAAAATATATCGACTTAATTAAAAGTTCAAAGGAAAAAGTAAATATTCCTATTATTGCCTCTGTTAATTGTATTTCAAATACAGAATGGATAGATTTTGCCAAACGTATTGAACAGGCTGGCGCCGACGGTTTAGAACTTAATATTTTTGTTTTACCCTCTGACATATCTAAAGATGGTGCGGAAAATGAGGCAGTATATTTTGAGATAGTTAAATCAATTAAAAAAGTTGTTACTATCCCGGTAGCACTTAAAATAAGTTATTATTTCTCAGGTCTTGCTAAAACAGTAAATGCACTTTCTTGGTCAGGAATCGATGGACTTGTTCTTTTCAATCGCTTTTATTCACCTGATTTTGATATTGAAACTCTTGAGGTAAAACCATCTTATATTTTTAGTAATCCAAGCGATCTTTCCTTATCCCTTCGTTGGGTAGCAATGCTTTCTAATCATGTTAATTGTGATATTGCTGCTTCCACTGGTGTGCATGATGGAAGAGCACTTATTAAGCAACTTCTTGCAGGTGCAAAAGCAGTTCAAATTGCATCTGTACTTTATAAAAAGGGTTTCAAAGAAATAGGAAGTATGCTTGAAGATCTTGAGAACTGGATGGAACGAAAGAATTTTACTAGTTTAGATCAGTTTACCGGACATTTGAGTGTTAAAAAAACTGATAATCCAGCAGCCTTTGAAAGAGTTCAGTTTATGAAACACTTTTCTGGTATTGAGTAGAAATAAATTTTCTATCTTAGCGTCGAACATTATCTTTTTAAATGCTTTTAAAAATTCATACACTTTACAGGACTGTTTTTATTTTATTATTTTTCACAATGAGTACTCAGTTAGATGCTCAATTGATGAATCATTATTGGTCGCAAAGTTATAACTCCATTTCATCTTTACTTTCTGGTGCGGTGGTTGCTGGCGATGCTGGAAATGCAGCAATATTTTATAATCCTGCTAATATTACTGAAATAGAACAAGGTAGTAATATTAGTCTTGCAGCAAGTTTTCTTACAATAAGCCATTATACTTTACAAGATGCGATGGGGGAGGGCAGAAATTTATCATCTACAAATTTTTATGTTCAACCTCAGTTTTTCTCAATAGGAGTTAATTCGCCATTCAACAAATGGAGTTTTGAGATTGCTACTTTTAATCGGGTTAAAGAACAGTTGAATCTTGGTTACTCTGAAAGTTTTAATATTAATTATGATGAATCGGGTGTTGCTCAAGATAGGGTTGTGTCACAGTATAATTATAGAAACTACTATTCAGATGACTGGATTGGAATGGGGGGTGCATACACAATTAATGAAAAATGGCATTTGGGTATAAGTTTGAATTTCTCATTTTCCACCCTTAATTATTCCTCAACTAACAGAGTTGAGATTCATCCCCTTTCAGCAGATTCAGTAGTTCAGGGTAGTGTAAATTCCACACTACTCGCTGAGAATGAGTATTCAGAAAGGATTAATTTTACCAATGCAAGAATGATTACCAGGCTAGGTGCGGCATATGAAAGTGGAAGATGGCGTTTTGGTTTAAATATTAGTTTGCCACCTCTCAATATTTTAACTATAGGAAAAAAAGCACTTAGGTCACATAAAGAAGTTTATGCCTTTGATGGTCCAGAAGGAACTGTAATAAGTGATTATTTTGTTTACGATGCTCAGGATGGAGAATCTTTGAAATCAGCCAATTATAAATTGCCTTTCTCGATTGCTTTTGGTGCTTTATATAATTTAGGTGATAATAAGAAGGTTTATTCTACAGTTGAATATTTTGCGGGCTTGCAGCCTTATAAAATGGTAAGTGCACCTCTAAATACAAATATTACAACTGACGTGATTTACGAACAGTTGGATAATAAAGATTGGCTTTCATTTGCATACGGTGCTGTACCTGTAATAAATGTAGCATTAGGTTACAGTTGGCAAATAAAACCTAAATTATTGTTTTTAATGGGCTTGCGAACTGATTTTAACAATATTAAAGGTTATGATTACGGTGATATGGATAGTTATGCAAAACTAACAACTTCAGAACTTAATATTTATCATGCCACGGGAGGAATTAAATTTCAATATAAAACTCATCAGTTGATTGCAGGAACTCAATTGTCGTACGGGATGCAGAAAGGTACAAAGCAGTTAGCAAATTATGGTTCCGATTATCAGCCTGATTATGGAAATGATATGCCACTTTTGGGTGTGAGGGAAAATACTGCGAATATTTATCATTTTTCCATTAGCCTGTTTTTAGGTGCTACGCTTAATTTTGAGAGTAAAAAACAATTACCCCAAGAGTAAATAACCCTTCATTTACAATAGAAAAATACAGTTTAGAGTTTATTGTACTAAGATTCAGGACCTTTATTACCCAAATAAAAGGTTTTTTGTCCGGTTTTTGTCTTAAAAATTATTTATTTAGTATGATTATTAATAGTATTTTTGCAAAAATAAATCCATTTAAATAAAAAATACTTTTATTACATGAGAAACTCAATTTTAAAATTTATGGCAATATTGATTATTCCATTGGGAATAACATTAATGCAAGGTTGCTATCCAAATGACGACCTATCTTATAACGATACAGATGTTGTGTTAACATTTTATAACGACTCAGTCGACTTTAAAACATTATCAACTTATTATATGATTGATACTGTGTACATTCTGGATGATAAAGAAGATCCAGAACCAATGGAAGATCCTAGCGCTATTTTAAATGCTATTTCAACTAATATGACTGCTGCTGGATACACAAGGATTTACGATGGAAATCCTGACAAGCCTAATGTGGTAGTAATGGCAGGTGCTTTTACAAGTACAACTGTTAGTGTTGGCTGGTATTATCCGTGGTATGGCTATGGTGGCGGCTGGTGGTATTGGGGTGCTGAAAGAGGCACCAACTACTGGGGTGGTTATTATCCTGGTTATCCTTGGTATGGTGGAATGCCATATTACACATCATACACAACAGGAACTGTTATTTTCGACATGGTAAATCCGGATGATTATGACGTAATTGGTAATGATACTTTGGTAAGAGTTTACTGGAATGCTGCTATTCAGGGAGTGCTTAGTGGTGGAAGTAC
>Ga0164315_10001295_pt1 | contig 18854 bp, 17 predicted proteins | sample GuaBasSedimGuay6_FD_113737 | JGI IMG/M metagenome (GOLD analysis project Ga0164315, IMG submission 113737) | Subseafloor sediment microbial communities from Guaymas Basin, Gulf of California, Mexico - Guay6, Core 4569-2, 0-3 cm | ecosystem: Environmental > Aquatic > Marine > Hydrothermal vents...
AGAGCATGGAAACCACCGGTCGGTGAGAGAAGTAATAGGTTCTGCTGATTGCGGCAGAATCACGTCCCCCGGTACCCAGGGAGAGATGAATAAACGGGGCCAGGCCGTATCGCAGCAGACCTGTGAGAAACAGCACACCGGAAACGAAAAAGAAAAAATAAATGAATACCGGCTGTCCCAGCAGGCTGCCGACTACCGCTGCTATAATGAATACAACCAACGGTTTAATCAGAATCTTGAATCCTGAAACAAAAATTGCCCTGGCAAAGTCTTTGAATCTTCCCAGCCCTTCCTTGAGAGAATCTGTGTAAACCGGGAGAATCCGGTTCCGAAATTGTCTGACAACTCCGGCCAGAACAGATCCCAGATAAATCTCACTCACAAGGAGAACAATTATCATTACACTGACAGCTCGAACACCTTTTGAAATAGTTTCAGAGGTTTCAGGAGTCAGTTCCGGTAATTCAGTCTCTGTAGAAACTGCATCGTTCATAAGCTGAAACGAACTGTCCATCATATCGGATACCGGCTGCTGGAAGGCGTAACTTAACAGGAGCTGAGGCGCCATGCTGAGGGTGAGCCAGATGAGAAGAAAAACAAGAGGTTTTGCCCGCACCTGAAGCATGGTATCCGAAAAGGCATGAGATACAGGTTTAAAAGCTTCCATCGGCTCAAACTACCATAACCCCTGGGTGACTGACGACCCCCGGGGAGTGGTAAAATGCCTGTTATTAAAGGTCCAGGGGCCGGTCGTATCCGTTCTGTTTTAAAAGGATCTGTCCGCGCTCGAGGTCTTCCACCCGAAAAACGATATCGGCCTTATCTCCCTTTCCCGCCAGAATGGAATAAAGATATTCAATGTTCACATTGTTCTTTTCAAAGAGCTCCATTACATCGGCCAGTGCCCCGGGTTTATCCTCCATGGCAACTGCCAGAACATCTGTTTCCCTGGCGGTGAAACCGGCTTCAAGGAGAACGTCCCGGGTACGGTCCGGCTCCTTGACAATCAGCCGGAGGATACCGAAATCGGCGGTATCGGCAATGGTAACCGCCCGAAGGCTGATATTCTTGGAAGCCAGCAATTTGGTAATCTCTGCCAGCCGGCCGTTCTTGTTCTCCATAAATACGGATATCTGGGTAACTTTCATATTCGCTCCTATAAGGTTCTTTTATCGATAACCCGCTTGGCCTTACCCATGCTTCGCTCGATGGATTTGGGCTCTACCAGCTTAATCTGCAGGTTTACACCGAGTTTGTTTTTCATTGCCGTGGCAATTTTCTGACTGATCCGTTCCAGCTGCTTTGTTTCATCAGAGAAGAACTTCGGCTCCACTTCAACCCGGAGTTCCACATCGTCAAGATGGGACTGTCCCCGATCGATAACAATCTGATAATGAGGCTGAGTTTCCTCAATCTCCATCAGGATGTTTTCTATCTGAGAAGGGAAGACATTCACACCCCGGATAATCATCATATCATCGGTTCGTCCAAGGAGCCGATGCATTCTCACAAGGTTTCGGCCGCAGGCGCATTCTCCCCGCTCCAGCCAGGTGATATCCCGGGTTCGGTAACGCAGTATCGGTGTTCCGGTTTTTGTCAGTGTGGTAAAAACCAGTTCACCCTTCTCACCATCGGGGAGCACCTCTCCGGTCTCAGGATTGATGATTTCAGGATAAAAATGATCCTCGTTGATATGCAGGCCGTTATGCTCGGAGCATTCGTTGGATACCCCCGGACCGATAATCTCTGTCAGGCCGTAAATATCGTAGGCCGTCAGACACATCTTTTCTTCTATCTCCCGGCGCATATTGTCGCTCCAGGGCTCGGCACCGAAGATTCCGGACTTCAGCTTCAGATCGGCCATCTCCAATCCCATATCCTTGGCCACTTCCGTCATGTAGAGGGAGTAACTGGGAGTACAGGTGAGTATTGTTGACTCAAAGTCTCTCATCAGCTGAAGCTGCCGCTCGGTGTTTCCACCGCCGACGGGAATGATGTTACAGCCGATGTTATGGGCCCCGTAATGCACACCCAGACCTCCGGTAAACATTCCATACCCGTAGCCGTTCTGGACAACATCCCCTCTCTCGGCACCGGCCATCATCAGACAGCGGGCCATCACTTCGGCCCATATATCCATATCATTCTGGGTATATGCGTCAACAACAGGGGTTCCGGTTGTTCCTGAGGAGGTATGTACCTCAACAATTTCTTCTTCCCCGGAGGCCAGAAGACCGTAGGGATAGGTATCCCGTAAATCATCCTTGGTTGTGAAGGGAATTTTTACAATATCCTCCAGACTTTGAATATCCGAAGGTTTTACCCCCTGGGCATCAAAACGTTCCTTGTAAAAAGGAACCCGGTTGTAAAGACGTGCTACCAGATCCTTGAGATCTGCCAACTGCCGTGTACGGCGCTTTTCAGGTGCTTCCGATTCTCTTACTGCGTTCCAGATCAATAGAGGTTCCCCCTTTCGTCCACTACCCGGATAGCTTTGCCTTCCTGTACCGGTAATTGCCCGGGTTCGTGTAATTCAACAACAGGTTTAATTGAAATACTGGCTTTCAATGCGTCAACCAGCCTTCCTTTAAGTGCATACAAATCCCGGGTATCATCCGAGAGTATTTCCGGTCCGATTTCAAGTTCCACAATCAGGACATCGAGGGTTCCTTTCTTTCGGACCACAATACGGTAATTGTTCCCTGCCTCGGGAACTTTCATTACAACTTCTTCAATCTGGGAGGGGAAGACATTCACACCGTTGATGATGAGCATATCATCGGTCCGTCCGGTTATACGGTCGATCCGCCGGGAAGTCCTGCCGCAGGCACAGCTGCCGGGGATAATCCGGGTGAGGTCTTTGGTTCTGTACCGGAGTATGGGAGAGGCATGGCGGATAAGATTTGTCAGAACCAGTTCTCCAATCTCTCCATCCTCCAAAGGCTCCATACTGTCCCGATCCAGAATCTCAATACAGTAAGCATCCTCCCAGAGGTGCATTCCGCTTTTTTCAACACATTCAAAGGCCACACTGGGGCCGTTCATCTCCGAAAGCCCGTATGAATTATAGGCATCGATACCGAAAAGTGTTTCAATTTTCCTTCTCAGATCTTCCGAATGAGGCTCAGCCCCGATCAGAGCTTTTTCAAGCTTCAGATCCGAAAGTTCTATGCCCATATTTTCCATCTGAGAGTGCAGATGCAGCATGTAGCTGGGTGTGGCATGAACTACCGTGGTTTCAAAGTCTTTCATCAGCATGAACTGACGCCGGGTATTCCCCCCTGAAGAGGGTATCACAAACATACCCAGCTCTTCGGCACCGTAGTGAAGCCCCAGGCCGCCGGTAAAAAGTCCGTAGGTCATCATATTCTGAAAAACATCTTCAGAATCACAACCGCAGGCCTTCAGGGATCGGTAAGTCAGACCGGTCCACCGGTCTAAATCATCCCGGCCGTAATAGATAACCGTCGGCTTCCCGGTGGTACCGCTTGAGGCGTGCATTCGAACCACCTCTTTTTTATCAACCGCCAGCAGACCGTAAGGATAGGTGTCACGAAGATCGTCCTTCGTTGTAAACGGGATTTTCTTAAGGTCGTCCAGAGATTTCAGATCCTCCGGATGTTTGATACCCACACCCCCCAGCCTCTCCTTGTAGAATGGAGTGGCCAGAGCCTGGGTTATCACCCTTTTCAGACGGAGGAGCTGCAGCGCCTCAAGGGCCTGCCGATCGAGATATTCAATTTCCTCCGGTGTGTAAACCGTCATGCATTCCGGCCCAGACTGAACGCATTGATGTTCATTTCCACAATCTTCTCACCTTTACGTGTGAAAAGAGTGGTAATTGCGGATTTCAGGGATTCCTCGGGGAGGGGCAGATAAGTTGAGGCGGCACCGACGATAACCATATTCACAGCCCGGCGGTTACCAACCTCTTTGGCCAGGGCAGCCGCATCAATCAGCCTGGAATTGGGCAGAGATTCAACTTTGGAAAGAACACTGTCCATTTCCGGATAGTTCGGAATATTCTCAAAAGGGGACTTTGCAGTGATGCAGATACCTTCAGGTTTTAAGTATTCGGTGTACCGGAGGGCCTCAAGTGGTTCCATGGAGATAATCAGGTCCGCTCTGCCCCGGGGAACCAGGTCGCCGGGGATGGTTTCATCAGAGAGACGTAAATGGCTCATTACAGCTCCGCCTCTCTGGGCCATTCCATGAACCTCGGACTGCCTGACTTTAAGTCCTTCGGATGCGGCAGCTGTTGCTATTGCCGCTGCGACAGAAAGAACACCCTGCCCGCCAACTCCGCAAAGAATGATATCGTACTTCATCTGTTACCCCCGGCTGCAGCCTCTTTAGCCTGCTTGCGCCTGGCCAGTCTCTTCTTAACCGTTTCAACACATTCTCTGACGGTAATGATTACCGACGGGCCTTCAAATGCCAGCTCTTCTTTCAGAACTTCCACGTTCCCATCATGGGAACGCCGGAAAGCATCCAGAACTCGAATGTGGTCTTTTGCCACACCCAGCCCTTCAACAACCTGAGGCAGTCTGGCTGATTGAAGCATGGTTTGTTGACCTCCGGTCATTGCCACAGTGCTGTTATCCATAATAATCACTGTGACTTTCGCCTGGTCGGCCACACAATCCACAAGGCCGGTAAGCCCGGAATGATAAAAAGTTGAGTCTCCAATCACAGCCATCACATTCGGATAACCGGCTTCCGCGGCTCCTTTAGCCATGGAAATGGAAGCACCCATGCAGACCACAGTTTCCGGAACTTCCAGGGGTGCAAGAGCACCAAGGGCGTAACATCCGATATCCGAGGTAACAATGGATTGATCCAAACCCTGAACAACCTCTTTAATGAAGTTATAGGAATCCTCATGAGGGCATCCGTTACATAGCTGAGGCGGCCGTATGGGAAGTTCACCGGTATCGAATTCCAGGGACGACAGGGACGGCAGACCCAGAGACTCCCGGACATTATCCGGATTCAGCTCACCCTGTCTGGAAACTTTACCGTTGAGCTTGCCGTCAATCGGCATTGTGTCGCTGCCGATACCCCGGATATAGCGCTCCAGGAAAGGCATTCCCTCTTCCAGAATAAGCAGCCGTTCCGAAGAATCCATCAAGCTGCGGATTTTCGCCGCCGGCCAGGGGGACTGGCCGATGTGCAGATGATTATAGGAGCTGGTTAATTCACCCGAATTCTCATTAAAGTAGTTCCGGGCCAAACCTGTTGTAATTACACCAAGTTCACACTTTTCCGATTCATTACCAGTCTTTAATTTATTGAAAACTGATTCCTCACTGAGAAGATTCATTTTTTCCTGTTTCCCGATAAGAGAGGCATAATGACGGCGGGCTCTGGCCGGCAGGAGAGTCCACCCGGCCCCGCCGTCCGCCTTTTTCATGACGTTCTGTTTACGGGGATCCGAGGTACTGATGGCGGCCCGGGAATGGGACAGACGGGTAACAAGCCTTATCATTACCGGTACTGCCAGCTCTTCGGAAAGATCGAAGGCCATCCGGGTCATGTCGTAAGCTTCCTGCTGATTGGTAGGCTCCAGGCAGGGAATCATGGCAAAGTCGGCAAAGTAGCGGCTGTCCTGTTCGTTCTGGCTGGAATGCATTCCAGGGTCGTCGGCTACAGCAAGCACGACTCCGCCTTTGATATCCAGAAGGGGGGCATTCATAAATGGATCGGCGGCGACATTGAGACCGACATGCTTCATGGTAATCAGCGCCCTCTTGCCGCAGAAGGAAGCACCCAGAGCCTCCTCGAAAGCTGTTTTCTCATTACTGCTCCAATGAGCCTGATGGATACCCTCACCGCCGGCGTTTGCGCTGCGGAGCAGATATTCCATAATTTCGGTAGACGGGGTTCCAGGATAGCCGTATGCGGAACTCAATCCCGCATGCATGGCTCCCAGTGCAACGGCTTCATCGCCGAGGAGTGCATGGTTACTCACTGTCAGTATCTCCTTGAAAACTTATTACACTTGGTAATTCAGCTTATATTACCGTGATACTTCAGATAGTGGGAGACCGATTTCAGGAATTTATTGAATTTGGAGTATGATCTGACCTTTGGACATTCACCTTAACAGATTTTCCCCGGCAGAATTCGAAAAGAACCTATGGATATTTAAGTGTTCCAGTAACCATGTCACTCTCCATTATCTGTATTCTTCACAATGCCAGATTCCCGATACCGAGTCGGCAAACATGCAGGTATTCCGGTTTTCACAATTGGCACATAAACCTTTGTATTTCCCCTCAATACTTTCAATTCGATCCTTCGGAAGAATCTCATTTTTCCTTGAAATAGTCATCATTGGCTCGAATTCATCACAAGAATTAATGACACCGCCGTTTTGTCTCTGATACATACAATGCCCTGTATGGATACAGGTTGTACAAATAGATTTTTCATCTACAATAACTTCATTTTCGATTACATTTTTCCTTTCCAGCAAATCATCCATTGTTCAAACCTCCATGAGTAAATCAGAAGCAGGAACCATGCCAAGAGTTGTAAGGTTATCGAAAGAAAGACTGAGCCATATAAACTCATAGAATATATGTAGAAATACCGGGGAGAAATGTACCATCGGGGAATTTTGTACCGTTTTTCGATGCTAATCCTGCGGTGTCATTCGCTGTATTTTTTCCCGAAGGGTTTTCCTGTCAATTCCCAGAATCTTCGCGGCCCGGGTTTTATTGTCCCCGGTATGCTTCAGAATGAAGAGGATATGTTCATTCTCAATTTCTTCCAGCGACTTGAATTCTCCGGTCCCATACCTGGCTGAAAAGTGCATATTTTCAGGAAGATCAATAACATCGATAACCGAACCCCCGGACAGGATAACCAGACGCTGCATAAGGTTTTCCAATTCCCTGACATTGCCGGGCCAATTGTAATGACGCAGAGCATGATCCGCCCTTTCCGAGAGAGATACCGGGGGTTTCCCGAATGATTCGGAAAATTTTTCAAGAAATATTCTTGCAAGTATTGTGATGTCCTCTTTTCGTGACCGGAGAGGGGGAACGTTGATGGAGATGACATTAAGGCGATAGTACAGATCTTCACGGAAGAGGTTATTTTCAATCAGCTTTTCAAGATTCTTGTTTGTCGCAGAGATGATACGGACATCGACCGGGATGTTCTTGGAGGAACCCAGCATACGGATTTCTTTTTCCTGTAACGCCCGCAGGAGCTTCACCTGCATTGAGAGACTTGTTTCGCTAATTTCGTCCAGGAAAATGGTACCGTTATCAGCGGTTTGAAAGAACCCGGCGCGGGATTTGTCCGCACCTGTGAATGCACCCTTTACGTACCCGAACAGCTCACTTTCCAGAAGATTTTCAGGAATGGCACCGCAGTTTATTGTTACGAATGGTTCGGCAACTCTGGGACTGCTGTAATGAATAGCCCGGGCGATCAACTCCTTACCAGTGCCGCTTTCCCCTGTTATCAGCACTGTTGCAGGAGTTGGTGCAACCTGGCGAATCATATTATATACCTTGTGCATTCCAGAGGATTGACCATAGAGTCCATGAAACACGTCTGTATAATAATCTGTTTGGTTGAAAGAACGCCTCTTTTCGAGTTTAAAAAGGGCCCGTTCCACCGCCGCGTTTAATTCATCTTCAGTAAAAGGTTTGGCCAGGTATTCCTCAGCTCCCAGTTTCACGGCCTCTACCGCACCTGAGAGGGTGGCATATCCTGTGATTACCATCACTTCAATATCTGAAAAATTCTCCTTGATATGCTGAACAACCTCAAGACCACCTACCTTGGGCATTTTCAAATCGGTAATTACAAGATCGATTCTGCTGTGTTCCAACAGGGACAGGCCATCATCCGCACTTGTCGCCGTTATCAGCTTGTACCCTCTGGTAACCAGATTACGCTCTATAATTTCCAGAGTATCGGGGGAGTCGTCAATAACAAGTATCACCTTGTCATCATTCATTGGAGTCCTGCCGCGGGAGATAGACTGTAAAACGGGTATATTCCCCGACACTGCTTTGGACATCGATACTCCCCTTGTAAGCCTGTATAATTCCATGAACAACAACCAGGCCCAATCCTGTGCCTTCTCCCAATCCTTTAGTCGTAAAAAATGGCAGAAAAATACTATCTCGAATTTCTTCCGGTATTCCTGAGCCATTATCCTCAACGGAAAAATATACCATATCATCTTTTATACCGCTTCGAATCCGGATCTCACCCCCGGAAGGCAGCACCTGTATGGAATTCACCAGCAGATTGATAACAACCTGATTAATCTGCCCGGAATCCGCCGTAATATCAGGAAGATCAGAATCAAGATCAGTTTGCACCTTGATACTATTCCGGCTGCATCGATTCTCGAAAAACTGGATGCCTTCAGTGATGATGGTGTTGAGGTTAATCTTGGTCTCTCCCGGTTGAATTTTTCCGGCAAACATCAGAAGTTTCTTTACCGTATCCCTGGCATACATTGAGGCTCGAATAATCTTATCAAGATCCTTGGAAGTCTGTCCTGAAAGGCCGGGATCCTTTTTGATAAGTTCGGAGAAACCCAGAATGTTGGCTAGAGGCTCATTAATCTCATGGGCAACCCCTGCAGCCAATTGCCCGATGGTGGCCAGCCGGTCAGCATGGCGCAGCTGGTCTTCCAGCTTCAGTCTCTCTACTGCCACTTCCTTCTCCTCTATGAGCAAAGACAATTGCTTTGCAATTCCGTCAAGCAAATTCTGCTCTTCCAATAAAAACGATTTCTCCTCCAAATCGTATTCTTCGGATTCATAACTTACTTCAATATGCCCTCGTTCAGAGCCGGCTATGACAATACCACTTCGCAGGGAATAAGGGCCCCCGTTAACGTTTCCGCAAGCATATTCCTGCCCGTCGAGAACGATCCTGGATGCCGCGGAATCTTCATATTGAAATGCAGAAGGAACACGTTTTATAACGTCATGCAGGGTATTTTCTATTCCCTCCCGGGACTTATGCATGATTTTTGTAATCTCGTAGATACAGGTGAGTTCTTTGATTCTCTCATGCAGCGCAGCTTGCGAATTACGAAAAAAAACAGCCTTTTCAAAAACTTTTTTAATTGCCAGTAATTCTGACTGTTCACTTACTGAGAAGGAGTCATCCGGTTCGCGAAAACAGGCGATTAACCCCTCCCGTGTCTCATCGATAGAAATAGCAGCAACAATACAGACTCCTCTGTCAGTTAACCGAAATGCTAAATCAGATTTCTCATGAACAACTGCAAGCTGACGATAGCTCTGAGTTATTTCAGATAATTCTTCCGCCTTACGAAAGGAATAATCTCCAGATAATTCCCGCCGGGTAATCCAGGTGTAATCAGTTTTTTCTTCCCGAATATAAATATCCAGGCCTTGACAACTGAAAAAATGACAAATGAGTGTTGATACATTCTTTTTGAATTCGATTCTGGAGTGTCCCTTTTGCGCCAAAGTCAGAATCTCCAGTTCTATCGTACTGATGTCACCCATACTTTTATATAAGACCATAGAGATAGATCTGTAAACGTCTTTATTAAAAACCCTTGACCATAAAGTAACAGGGAGTATATGGTACCGACTAAGCAGTCAGTTTCCGACTGGTCCGTCGGTTTTCTGATTTGCCGATGAAAACAATTGAGGAGAATCCTGAAGATGAAACGAATTCTGTTAACTCTGCTGACATTAACCCTGGTACTGTCCACAACCTTTGCAACTGGACAAGGTGAGACGGAAACCGTAAAAATAGGCGCCATACTGGCGGTAACCGGCGGGGCCTCCTTCCTGGGAGCACCTGAGGCGAAAACCATTGAGATGCTGGCCGAACAGATTAACGCCGACGGCGGTATCAACGGCAGGCCGATTGAACTGATTATCAAAGACTCGGCCGCCAATCCGGAAAAAGCGATATCCTTTGCCAAACAGCTGATAGAGGAAGATAAGGTAATTGCCATTATCGGTCCCTCCACCAGCGGCGAAACCATGCAGATTAAAGACCTCTGCGAATCCTACAAGACACCTCTGGTATCCTGCGCTGCCGCAGAAGCCATCGTGAAACCTGTGGCAAGCTATGTCTTTAAAACACCCCAGAAAGACAGTTACGTAGCCGAACTGATTTTTCAAACCATGAACAGCATGGGAATTACAAAAATCGGTGTTGTGGCCGCCAACACCGGGTTCGGTAATGCAGGAAAAGGTCAATTGGAAAAATATGCCCCCCAGTACGGTATTGAGATTGCTCTGGCGGAAACCTACGACAGAGCCGCTACCGACCTCACCGCCGTTCTTACCAAAATCAAAGCTGAAGATGTGCAGGCTGTGGTGAACTGGTCCATCGTTCCGGCTCAGGCCATTGTTCCCAAGAATATGAAGCAGCTGGGAATGGACGTGCCTCTGTTTCAAAGCCACGGATTCGGGAATATCCAGTATGTCATCGCCGCAGGTGAAGCAGCCGAAGGCATCATCTTCCCCGCCGGACGTCTCCTTGTTGCCAATGAACTTCCGGATTCCGACCCTCAGAAAGCCACTCTTGTCGCATACAAGAATGCTTATGAATCCATGTACAATGAACCGGCCAGCACCTTCGGCGGCCATGCCTATGATGCATTGTCAATCATTGTTGAAGCGGCAAAAAAAGCCGACAGCCTGAGCAGAGAAGATCTCCGGAATGCCATTGAAGACCTGACCGGATTCCCGGGAACCGGCGGCGTGTTCAACTTTACAAAGGACGATCATAACGGACTGGGAATGGACTCCCTGGCCATACTCACCGTTAAAAACGGAGCCTTCGCTCTTTATTAAAAGAGAGAAACACGATACAAAAACCGGACGGGGATGCTGAATCTCTGTCCGGTTTTTTCGTAACTTCAACAGAAAAGGATTGCCATGACATCCGAACAGATCCTGCAGTACATTTTTTCAGGCATCACTGTGGGCAGTATTTATGCTCTGGTTGCCATCGGATACAACATCATCTACAACACAACGGGGATTATAAATCTGGCCCAGGGTGAGTTCGTCATGCTCGGCGGCATGATTGCCTTTTCCCTGTCTCAGATTATGAGCCTGGTTCCGGCGGTTGTACTTGCGGTTCTGATTACAGGAGCGGTGGGAAGCCTGATCGAAATCGTCATTATCAGGCGCATGAAGAAAAGCTCTGTTCTGGGGATGATCGTTGTAACAATCGGGATATCCATTATTATCCGGGAGATTGCCCTTTTCATCTGGGACGAACAGATAAGAGCCCTGCGGTTTTTTACCGGAAATGAGATTTCATCCATAGATATTTTCGGAGCCAGAATCTCACCCCAGGTACTTTGGATTGTCGGTGTTACAGCTCTGATAGTTATAGCCCTGTATCTGTTTTTCCGCTTTACACTGACAGGCCAGGCCATGAGGGCCTGTTCCTCGAATACCAGAGCAGCCAAGCTCTGCGGAATCAGAACAAGCCAAATGGTAAACCTCTCTTTTATGCTGGCTGCCGGAATCGGGGCCCTGGGAGGCTGTCTGGTATCACCCTTAACTCAAACCCATTACGCCATGGGAAGCGAGCTGGCTATAAAAGGGTTCATCGTCGCCATACTCGGCGGGCTGGGCAATCCTATGGCCGCCGTTGCCGCAGGACTGCTGCTGGGTCTGATTGAATCCTTCAGCATCAGCTTTCTGCCTATGGTTTACAAAGATGTGATTTCAATACTCATCCTGCTGGTTATTCTGGTACTCAAGCCCAGCGGACTCTTCGGCTCCCGGCAGACTTCTTCACTCAAGGACTTTTAAATGAAGCTGAAAAGATACTACCCGATTGTCCTGCTGGCCGGGGTGCTGGTTCTGATTCAACTGCTCACCCTGATTACCGGAACCGCCTATTATCTCACACAGCTCACCATGGCCGCCTACTATGTTGTTGTGGCCGTGGGTTTAAGCATGGTAATGGGTTATGCCGGTCAGATTTCTCTGGGACAAGCGGGATTTTTTGCAATCGGTGGTTATACCACAGCGGTACTCACCACCATCGATCTGACGAAACAAATCAACCGGCCTTTTTTCGCTTTTCTGGATAATATCGGCTTACTGGTCCACAAAGTTACCCTCTATGGAGATGCAATCGTTCATCTCACTCCCTGGATTTCTTTTATCCTCGCACTTATTCTGGCAGGGATTATCGCCTATGCCATCGGGGTTCCGGTTCTCCGACTGAAAGGACATTACCTGGGAATGGCCACCATGGGTTTCGGGATTATCATCTATCGTATCGTGCTGGGAACACATATCTTCGGAGAGGCCGATGGTATCTCCAATGTTCCGGCATTCCCCATTCTCCCTGGAATTACCATAGGCGGAGATTTTTCTATCCGGGTTATCAACTATTATGCCGCCTGGTTTTTTGTCATCCTGGCCATGGTGCTTCTTCTGAACCTGATTAACTCCCGGACAGGCAGGGCTCTTCGTTCCCTCCACAGCGGGGAAGATGCCGCAGATGCCATGGGTGTAAATACGGCTCAGTACAAGGTTAAAGTTTTTGTTATCGGTGCTGTTTTTGCAGCCGCTGCCGGTGTATTTATCACTCACTACAACGGCGGAATCGGCCCATCGGAATCCAGTGTGACCAAGTCTGTCCGTTACGTTGCCATTGTGGCGGTGGGTGGAATGGCCAATCTCTGGGGTGTTCTGATTATGGGCCTTGTTCTGAATTTTCTTTCCCTGCGGGGCCTTTTCGGAGTTTATGATGATGCGGTTTTCGGAATTATTCTCGTTGTAATTATGATGTTCTTCCCCGACGGCCTTTTTCAGCCCTCCAGTCTGAACCGGATTAAAAGGATATTACGTGGCAAATGATGTAATCCTGAAAGTCCAGAATCTGGATAAATCCTTCGGCGGTCTTCATGCTGTTGATAATGTAACCTTTGAAGTCCCTCAAGGTTTCATCAAGGCGGTAATCGGTCCCAATGGAGCAGGTAAAACAACTCTGTTCAACATGATTGCCGGTACCTTTGCACCAGACAGCGGTCTGGTGACTTTAAAGGATAAAGTATTAACCGGTCTGAGGCCTTATCAGGTTGCAGAGCTCGGGGTGTTCCGCACATTTCAGAACCTGAAACTCAGCAGTCATATGAGCGTTCTGGACAACGTACTCTTAGGAAGGCATACCGCCGGAACCGCCGGATTCATCTCCGGGATGCTATCCCTGAAAAAGAGCCGAATAGAAGAATCTGACGCCCGGGAAAAGGTACTTGAGATTCTGGAGTGGCTGAATATCACGGAAATCATGAACAAGGAAGTGGGTAATCTTTCTTTCGGGAAACAGCGATCTGTGGAACTGGCCCGGCTCCTGGCTGCCGATCCGGAGGTTCTTCTCCTGGATGAACCGGCAGCAGGCCTGAATATGCATGAAACAGATGAAATGGCCAGTCTGATTGTAAAAATCAGAGATCAGGGCCGCACCGTACTTCTGGTGGAACATGACATGTCCCTGGTTATGGACATCTCCGATGAGATTGTTGTCCTGAATTTCGGACAGAAAATTGCAGATGGAACAGCTGCTTCGGTGCAGAACAACAGGGAAGTGATTAAGATATATCTGGGTGGTGAGGATGATTAGAATACGAAACCTGGAAGCAGGCTACGATAAGCTGAAAGTGCTCAAAGGAATCAGCCTCCATGTCAATTCCGGTGAAATCGTTACCATCATCGGTGCAAACGGTGCCGGAAAATCAACCCTGCTGAATACCATAGCCTCGCTCATCACACCCTCTTCCGGTGAGATTCTACTCCAGGGAAAGGATGTTACCCTGGCCCCTCCGGATCGAATCGTTAAAGGAGGCTGCGTCCTGGTTCCCGAAGGCCGGCAGTTGTTTCCCACGATGACGGTTAAGGAAAACCTCATTCTGGGGGCCTACACCCTCTTCGGGCGTAAAAAAAGTAACGATGCAAACCGGAATCTGGAACAGATTTACAAAATGTTCCCCATACTTAACGATCGGCAGTCTCAGCTGGCAGGAACCCTATCGGGAGGAGAGCAGCAGATGGTGGCCCTCGGAAGAGGTTTGATGTCGAACCCGAATCTGATAATGATGGATGAACCTTCCATGGGACTGGCCCCTCTGATTGTCAAAGACATATTCAAAGTGGTGGAAACCCTCCGGGATCAGGGAAAAACAGTTCTAATTGTGGAACAGAATGCAAAAGCGGTACTTGGGATAGCCGACAGAGGCTATGTGATGGAAACCGGAAGCCTGGTTCTTGAAGGCAGTGCGGAAGAACTGCTTGATAACAACGATGTCAGGCGGGCATATCTGGGAAAAGACTACAAGGAATTTACCGACATGGGAGGCAGAGAATGATTTACAACATGGAATATGAATCCATGGAGAAACAAAACCTTGAACAGCTGCAGATAGAACGGCTTCAGGCCACTCTTCACCGGGTGTACAGAAATGTCTCTTTTTACAAAGCTCTGTATGACAAGGAAGGAATCCAGATTGATTCAATAAAATCTTTGGACGATCTGAAGAAGCTTCCTTTTACAACTAAAAACGATTTAAGACAAAGCTACCCCTATGAGGCCTTTGCCGTACCCCTCAGGGACATCGTCAGAATCCACTCCACTTCGGGGACAACTGGAAAGCCCATTGTCGTAGGATACACAAAGAACGATTTGAAAACCTGGTCTTCACTGGTGGCCAGAATCCTGAGCGCCGCTGGTATTACCAGCCATGATTTTGTTCAGATTGCCTTCGACTACAGTCTGTCCACCGGAGGCTTCGGTTTCCATTACGGAGCGGAGAAAATCGGAGCCTCGGTTATCCCCTACTCCGGGGATGATGTGATGAAGCAGATTCAGGTGATGAAGGATTACCGTACCACAACCCTGGTTTCCACCCCGGGTTACGCCCTGCATGTGGCCTCTCTGATGGAGGAAATGGGACGGGATACCCAGGAGCTGAACCTCTCCACCGGCCTCTTCGGCTCCGAACCATGGAGCGAAAACCTCAGGAAGGAAATCGAATCACGCTTAAAGATTGAGGCCTTTGACAACTACGGCCTCACAGAAATTATCGGACCGGGTGTAGCCTTCGAATGTGAAAAGCATTCTGGACTCCACGTCAATGAAGATCATTTCATCCTGGAAATTATCAACCCCGATACACTGGAAGAGGTTCCCTCGGGAGAGCAGGGAGAACTGGTATTCACCACCCTGACAAAAGAGGGTTTTCCCCTTATCCGCTACAGAACCGGTGATATTTCCTCCATAGTTGAAGGGAACTGCACCTGTGGTCGGACTACTGCCAGAATCCGTAGAATCTCCGGACGTACAGATGACATGATTATCGTAGACGGCAGGAATATATTCCCATCGAACATCGAAGAAATCCTCTTTGAAATCGAAGGTGTCGAACCTCACTTCCAGATTGTCCTCTCCAGGGAAGACGGAGTGGATATAATAGAACTCAAAGTGGAAGTAACTCCAAACTTTCTCCCCTTTGATGAAATCCGAAAAGTACAGGTTTTCCAGGAGAAAATCGCCCAGCTGTTAACATCCCAGCTCGGCATCCACGCAAAAATCACCCTTGCTGAACCTAAAAGCCTCAAACGCTCGACAGGAGAAAAAATTAAACGTGTTCAGGATAACCGAAAGTAAAAAACTGATGAAAAAAACTTTTGAGAACCTGCCGGTTGAAAAAAAACAGCGAATTCTCCAGGCTTGTATTTATGAGTTCGGGGAACATGGATACGATGGGAGTTCCACAGATAGAATCATCAAAAAGGCAGGGATATCCAAAGGCGGCCTTTATGAATACATCTCATCCAAAGAGGAGCTGTTTCTCTACACCGTTGAATACACCTACACCCTTCTCTACGATTATCTGAAAATCAGAATAGCCGATGAGGGAAAAGAGCTTCCCCCGGATCTTCTGAACCGTCTTAAACTCATCGCGGACATCGCGATCGATTTCTATATGGACCATCCTCAAGTTGTCTATCTGATTGTCCGTATCGCCAACCTGAGTAATGAAGAAATCGAAGAAAAAAGCCGGGAAACTTTCCGTCGGCACTTCCTGGAGCTTTTTGGTGATGTTGAAATCGGCACCTTGAACCATCCCAAAGAACAGATCCTGGAACTGGCTATGTGGATGCTGCTTAAAACCCGGATGGACTTCCTTCTGGAGATAAAAACCGAACGCGACCCCGAAAAAATCAAAGAGGATTACAGAAACAACTGGGACTTCTATCTGGCGATTCTGAAAAACGGCATCTACAGATAAAGATGGCTGATTTCAGTTAGCAGTATTCTCCGAAAAGCTTCCTTACTTTACGAAACCCTTCAACCGACCTCTCAATAACCGCATCATCCACGCAGTAGGAAACCCGGAACCACCCCGGTCCGGCAAATCCCCGGCCGGGAACAGTCAGTATCAACTCCTTTTTCAGAGCATCCACAACTTCCCTCTCATCCTCCACCGGGGATTTGAGCCAGAAGTAAAAGGTTCCCTGGGGTTCAGCGTACTCAAAACCGGCTTCATCGAAGATACGTTTCAGTTTGTCCCGCTTGGCCTGATAGATACCCACATCCACTGAAACACCCTGTAGTCTGGCAACGGTACGCTGCATCAATCCCGGGGCATTCACATAACCCAGAATTCTATTACAGAGGGTTAACGCACCGATCAGCTTCTCGGAATCTTCTGCCGCCGGGTTCACCGCCAGATAGCCGATGCGCTCCCCGGGAAGTGAGAGGTCTTTTGAATAACTGGTGGCCACCAGACTATGGGGGTATGAGGCCATTACAGGGGGTACTTTCAGCCCGTTGTAGACAATTTTCCGGTAGGGTTCATCGCTGATAAGATAGATGCGCCGTCCGGTTCTTTTCTGTGCAGCGTCCAATACTTCAGCCAGCTCCTCCAGGGTTTCTTCGGGGTATACCCTGCCGGTGGGATTGTGAGGCGAGTTGATAATAACCGCCGCTGTCTTTTCGGTAATGGCATCGGCAAAGGCCTTGGGATCCAGATCGAAGGTATCGGTGGAGGGAACAAGCTTCAACGTAGCCCCGTAGTTCCCGCAGTAGAACCCGTATTCCACAAAGCAGGGTGCTGAAGCCAGAACTTCATCTCCGGGGTTTGTAATGGCGCGAAGGGCCACATTCAAGGCTCCGCCTGCACCGCAGGTCATCAGAACATGCCGACCCGTTAAATCCACCTTCTGCTCATCAGAAGCAAAAGCAGCTACTGCTTCCCGGACATCCGGGAAACCGGCATTGGGCATATAACCGTGAATCCGGGGCTCGGTCCGGCCGGCCTCCTCCATGAGCACCGTCTGAAACTCCTGCGGGGGAGTCATATCTGGATTACCAATGGAAAAGTCACATACTTTATCCACCCCGTGGAGTATTTTAAGTTTGGCTCCTTCTTCAAACATCCTGCGGATGAACGAGGAATTCTTCATCATTTCATTAATGGAATCTGATATAGGCATAACAAAAACCAATGTAGCAGAACTTCACTTGATTTCCTATACAGAAAATAAATGCTCACTGATATCCTCCGGGGCTATTGCAAAGAAATTCATTTCCGGGTTGAATTATCCGGGTATGATATTTGCAGCAATCTCCGCACTTTCCTATGGAATCGCCGATTTCTCCGGGGGACTGGCCTCCCGTAAGAGTCCGGTATCCGCCGTCGCCGCCTGGTCTCAGGCCGTGGGGATACTCATTGCCCTGATTGCCGTTCCTTTTATCAGCGGCCCTCCCCCGTCTCTACAGACATGGCTCTGGGGCGCCGCCGCGGGACTCTCGGGTGCGGCAGGCTTGAGTTTTCTCTATCAGGGACTGGCCGAGGGCCGGGCGGTAATTGTCTCTCCCACCGCCGCTCTCACCGGGGCGGCATTGCCCGTTCTTTTCGGCGTTCTCACCGGAGAAAGGCCGGATCCTATCACCTGGAGTGGTGTGGCCATTGCCCTGCCGGCCATTCTGCTGCTCTCCTTCGAGCGGAGTGATAAAAGAGGCGCGGTGATAAAATCACTGAGAACCGGGCTGATTGCAGGGGTCGGATTCAGCGGTTTTTTCATTCTCCTATCAAGAACCGGTGAGCAATCGGGACTCTGGCCTCTGGTTGCCGCCCGGTCGGCCAGCGTTCCGGCCCTGCTCCTGGCTACAATCATCCGGCGTAAACCCCTGATACTGAACAAAGGCAGCCGTCGGGCCACTCTGTTTGCCGGAACCCTCGATATGCTGGCCAACATCTTCTATCTGCTGGCCTTCCGTTCGGGAATGCTGATAACCGCCGTGGTTGTTACAGCCATGTATCCGGCGCCCACAGTGATTCTTCAGCGTATCGTGTTCAAGGAAAAACTCAGTTCTCTGCGCATAGCCGGACTTCTGCTGGCATTAACGGGTATCGCCCTGATCGGTCTGGGCTAGAATCCGGGCATCAGTACTCCACGTCCGTCCACACCGGCCGGTGATCGCTTATTATCCAGTCGGTTTCCTCTGTTTCGCGCATCCCTGCATGCCCTCCCCGGATAAATATATGGTCCGGATTAAAACCTTTTTTCTGGGTGACCTCGTCTCCATCTGAGCGTTCAAGGATTTCGTCAATCAAGCCCAGGGTATCCCGAAGTCCATAGGCCCGCTCTTTTTCATCCCGCCCGGGGGAATCGTTGAAGTCACCGAGAACAAGCAATGGGCCATCTATCCCCCGGATGTAATCCAGAAGCCCCCGGGCCTGGGCATCCCGGATGTCGTAGGAGCGCTGTTTCCCGTCCCAGGGACTTTTCAGATGAACACCGATTATCGTCAGCTCCCCGTATTCAGCTACAAGCAAACCCCGGTAGCTCCAA
>Ga0164315_10001296_pt1 | contig 18840 bp, 10 predicted proteins | sample GuaBasSedimGuay6_FD_113737 | JGI IMG/M metagenome (GOLD analysis project Ga0164315, IMG submission 113737) | Subseafloor sediment microbial communities from Guaymas Basin, Gulf of California, Mexico - Guay6, Core 4569-2, 0-3 cm | ecosystem: Environmental > Aquatic > Marine > Hydrothermal vents...
ACTGCTATAAACGCCTTAATATAAGATAATTAAATTAAGCCAAGTCTTTCGTTAATAATTAATGTAAAATTAAAGGAATTGATTATTTTTGTTCAATAATAAATTATTTATACATGAAACTTTTAGTAACATTTTTAGTTCTCCTTTTTTCTGTAAGCTGGTTTGGAAACGATTTTACAATTGTTGAGAGCACATCTCAAAAATATGCGGGTGGCCGTGAAAAATCAGGATATGGTACTCGTTATAACATAAAACTCTTTGCCCAAAAAAGTTCAAAAAAACTAAAAATAGATCAATTATGGGTAGGTAAGGAATATTTTGATGTTAAACCCATAAGAGATCCTAAACGTAGGAATGATCATGAATTTTCAAAAAATGATACAATTTATCTGTATATAAAACACCATATACATACTGATGAAGAGATGAAAAAAGCTCAAAATGAAAAGAAAACAGTGAACCCACCATACAATTACCAGGGTGTTGCCCTAATTGGATACAAATTAAGAAATAAGCGTAAGTATAAAGTAATTGAGAAATTTACTGAATTAAAAAAAATCTTTTATCCATAAAGCTGTTCCAAAAATAAATTAAGAGCCTATTAGTCCGATTCCTAATTAATATAACAAATTTGCAAACCTTTTTCCTTTATGCTGCGTTAAAATTATTAACTGTAGCTACGGCTATACTGAAGAATTTTGCCTTGCCTAAAGAAAAAATCTAAAACAAATTTATACTATGTAAATTAAAAAACGCACTATTAGATTAATATGAACTTGACAATCTAAGCTCTAATTTATTTCAAAATAATTACTAATTTTGCTGATTCGTATAAATAATAAAAGGTAGATCATGGAAAATAAAAAATTTATCCTCATCATACTCGATGGATGGGGAATTGGAAACGGAACAAAATCAGATGCCATTGCAAAAGGCGAAACTCCATATATTGACAGTTTATTAAAAAAATACCCTAATGCGACTCTACTTACTTCAGGTGAGGATGTTGGTTTGCCTGACGGGCAAATGGGGAACTCAGAAGTAGGGCATATGAACATTGGTGCCGGAAGGGTTGTATACCAGGATTTGGTTAAAATTAACAAAGCAATTGAAGATAATAGTATTGCTGAAAATCAAACATTGATCAAAGCTTTTAATTATGCCAAAAAGAATGATAAAGCAGTACATTTTATTGGTCTGATATCTGATGGTGGGGTGCATTCTTTAGATTCTCATTTATATAAACTTTGCGATTTAACCAGAGATCATGGACTTGACAAAGTTTATGTACATGCAATTACCGATGGAAGGGATACAGATCCAAGAAGTGGTTTGGGATATATTCAGGATCTTGAAAACCACCTGCAAAAATCAAATGGAACTATAGCCAGCCTGATAGGTAGATACTACACTATGGACAGGGACAAACGATGGGATCGTGTAAAAGAAGGCTATGATTTAATGGTTCATGGTAAAGGAAAACATGCTACAAGCATTATTGAAGCAGTTAAAGGCTCGTATAAAGATGGCATCACTGATGAGTTTATAAAAGCAACGGTTAAAGTTGATGAAAAAGGAATACCTGTAACGACCATCAAAGAAGATGATGTTGTTATTTGCTTTAATTACCGTACCGACCGTTTACGGGAAATTACTACGGTACTTACCCAGGAAGATATGCCTGAAGAAGGAATGCAAACTTTAAATCTGCTTTATCTTACAATGACAAAATATGATGAACGTTTTAAAGATATTAATATCATTTACGATAAAGAAAATATACAAAATACCTTGGGGGAAGTAATTTCAAAACTTGGCAAAAAGCAATTGCGTATTGCAGAAACCGAAAAGTTTGCCCATGTTACCTTTTTTATGTCCGGGGGCACTGACAATGAATTCATTGGTGAAAAAAGAGTCTTGGTACAGTCGCCTAAAGTTGCAACATATGATTTACAGCCTGAAATGAGTGCCTACGAAGTAACAGAAAAACTGGTTGCAGAAATAAAAAAACAAGAGCATGATTTAATTGTGTTAAATTTTGCCAATGGTGATATGGTTGGTCATACAGGAATTTATGAAGCAATACTAAAAGCCGTAAAAACAGTTGATGAGTGTGTGGAAAAAGTAGTGGAAACAGCAAAAGGCAATGGATATGATGCTTTAATTATGGCGGATCATGGAAATGCAGATAATGCTGTTAACCAGGATGGTAGTCCAAACACTGCCCATTCATTAAACCCTGTACCAAGTATTTTGATTAGCGATGATTACAGCCATATTGAACCGGGAATTTTAGCAGATGTAGCACCTACTATTTTGAAAATAATGGGTGTTGAAATTCCAAAAGAAATGACCGGGAAAGTTCTGGTTAAAAAATAATATTGTTTTGTTGTTTATTAGTAAAGACACACGGCCGTGTGTTTTTACCTGCCATAAATGGAATATTAACATTTAGAAATTAAATATTACAAGTACAATATCAAAGCAATAGAACAATAAAACAGTTTAACAATATTTATTAAAGTGATCGAAATAGGTAAAACCATTGTAAGTCGTGAGCTAATTGAAGAGAAATTTGTTTGCGATCTGCAGAAATGTAAGGGGATGTGTTGTGTAGAAGGTGATTCCGGCGCCCCACTTGAGAAAAAAGAGATACAAACTCTTGAAAAAGAATTAAATAAAATACTTCCCTATCTAAGGGATGAAGGACGAAAGGTTATTGAAGAGCAAGGAGTTTATGTCATTGATTGGGATAGCGATTTTGTTACACCTCTCGTAAATAAAAAGGAATGTGCCTATGCCATTTTTGAGGGAGAAATTGCACAATGTGGTATTGAAAAAGCCCATAATGATGGTGTTACCACCTTCAGAAAACCAATTTCCTGTTTTTTATATCCAGTGCGTGTTCAAAAACTCAAACGCTTTGATGCGGTGAATTATGATAAATGGGATATTTGTAAACCAGCTATAGCCCTGGGAAAAGAATTAAACACTCCTGTTTTTAAATTCCTAAAAGAACCCTTGAGCCAAAAATATGGTCAGGAATGGTATGAACAAGTTGAGTTAGTGGCCACAGAATTGGAGAAAAGTAAAGAGACACAAGGCTAAGGAGAAGGCAGAGGCAGAGGTAGTATCAATAAACCTTATTAATTTCTTCAGTAGATTTCTTTAATCTTTGTCTTTTTCTCTTTGCGAGAGATCTTCAAATTAACTAAAATAGCTATAAAAACTCATAAAGTTTCAATAAACTCCCTTAGCCTCAGCCTTCGCCTAAGCTTTTTTCCATGTTATGTTTAACAATAGATTAATTGATACATGACAACTAAGTATTTATTATTTACTTTACAATTATTAATTTTACAAAAATAAGATTATGAGAAAAATAGCTCTTCCGGTTGCAAATAGCCTGTTAAGTCCTCATTTTGGACACCCTGAGTATTTTTATATTTACGAAGCAAACGAAAATATAATTGAAAAAGAAGAAATGCATGTTCCGCCAACACACACACCAGGTGCTTATCCAAAATGGATGGCTGATATGGGTGTGACCGATATTATTGTCGGTGGAATAGGACAAAAGGCTATTGATTTGTTTAATTCAAATGGAATTAATGTTTATATTGGTGCGGAAGTAAAAAATCCAAAAGAGCTTGCCAATGAACTTTTGCAGGGGACTTTGATAAGTAGGGAAAACTTATGTAATCATGATGGTGATCATGGACATGACCATCATCACCATTAAAAATTAAATTATTGATTTTGTAAAGACACAGGGCCGTGTGTCTTTACAAATCGTTAAAAACCCAATTTCAGTGTACATCCGCTATGCATCAACATGCCCTTTATAGGCTTCTGCATCCATCAATCCATCAATTTCACTGACATCTTCAAGTTTAATCTTAATCAGCCAACCTTCGCCAAACGCATCCTGATTTATAATCTCCGGAGTATCTTCCAGTTGAGAATTTACTTCAAGGATTTCACCGTTAACAGGCATATATAAATCTGATACTGTTTTTACTGCTTCTATTGTTCCAAAGACCTCTTCTTTAGCTAATTGCTCACCTTGTGTTTCAATTTCTACAAAAACAATATCACCAAGTTCACCTTGTGCAAAATCAGTAATGCCAATTAATGCTTCTTCTCCGTCAATTTTTAACCATTCGTGGTCTTTTGTGTACTTAAGATTATCAGGTATGTTCATTTCGTAACAATTAAATTATGAAAACAAATTATAAAGTTTAATAATAGACAAAATAAGGATGAAATTTGCAAATTGTGAAATTTTTTAATAAAAATATCATATAATAATAAACATTTTTAAAACATATTCTCTGAACTCAGTAAAATATTTGTTTTTTTAAAAAGAATCACAAGTATATGATGAATTTGAAACAAAATTGTCATTTTCATGTAACTCCTAAGAAAGCGTTAAGAACAAGCCCTGTGAAGTTTTGAAAATAGAGAGTCCCGATGTAGATTTTGTAAGGTTTTAGATTAAAACCAACAAAAATCGCAATCGGGATAACATGTTTTCAGAGCAAACATAACGCAGTTATTGACGTTTTCTTATAGTCATTCTTATGGAATTAAACTAAACCGGACACTTACCCCAAATTTAATATTTGATGTTCTAAAAGACGTTGATATTTGCGGTGCATTAATATCCTGATTATAAAACAACATTAAATTAAATCGTTCATTTAATGCATAATCAGCTGAAAACCTAATACCCATAACATCTTGACCCGCTGTTATTTGATCAACATCCTCTCTCATTTTTCTAATGATTGTCAACATTTTCATATAAGAAAAATCTGCCCTTAAGTTTAAATCACTTTGAAACTTTTGCTGTTTCCCATTTGTTTTGATAATTATCGGGAGTTCGTTAAAACGATAACCGGCTCCAATGATAATTTCCGAACTATTCATATCAATCAATTGATTATTGGTAAAACTCAATGACAAAGTTCGTGCTTTTCTAAATTCAATCTTGGTATTCAGATCCGCAACCAAGGTCATATCTATACTAATAAGCGGATTAAAAGCTTCTGTAATTGTAACGGTATTAATTTCCTGTTCAGAAATAAACAATTCATTTACCTGATCTCTTGTCCAGCTATAACCATCATAACTTTTTTCATTCCAGTTATAAAATGGGTTTGTTGTATAAGAATTCACATTATAACTTGACTGATAGGCATGGCTTAGGTTAATTGTTTTAATAAAACGCTTTATAAAAGAAATATCTGATAATCCATTATAAGTAACCCGCCAATTTGGAAAAGGAAAAGTAGGGAATGGTGACAATCCAATATTATCAGCAGAACGACCAGAATAGGCGGCCAAGAATGAAGGTATCAGCACTTCCTGTGAAACAGTCCCGTATCCATTTGGGAAACCATCGTTAAGGTCTTCACCATCAATCGGGTTTTTATTAGGTTCATTAATGTTATAAATAGGGCTGTTTGGTAATCGGGCAGCATTCCTGTCGTTCGCAAGTCGCCAGGCCACATCAAGTCTTATATCCTTAAAATTTTCATAGGCCTGTGAAGAGTAATTTTCACCAAATTTCCAAAAAGCAGTATTGATACCTAAATAAGACATACTGTAATTTCCTGAATGAAGCTTGTTATGTGGTGAAAAAATATCATTCCGATCTGCAATCCAAAATTCATTTCTACTGTTTGCAGAATTCTTAAAAGCCGATAAGTCAATTTTAAGCCCTTTTAACGGTTCAAGAGTAGCTTTTAAATTAGCTTTAGTAACATTAGTCATTAAATAAGGTGCCGTTTGCAATGAATCTGTTGTTACCCACCTTTGTTGTGTAGCATATTTTGCAAAATCAACATCCTGAACTCCAAGAACAAAAGGAAAACCCGGTGCAAAAAGTCCATCAATTTGTGTTAATCCAACATATTCTGTCTGTGGCAAATAACCAGGTAAAATAGTACCGCCACCATTTTCGACAGATATTGAAACATTTTTTAACCCAATGACCAGATACACTAAACCATCACCCAGTCCACGCAAAAAATTATCCTTGACCTCTTTTTTACCGGTAACAACAACCGATGCGTTTTTATAATCTTCGCTTGACCTGAATTTAACTTTTTTAGTATTTACAACGATCAATTCACCTTTAATTTCTTGCCCATTTTCATCTTTGACCTCAATACTAACCTCTTCCGTTTTTAAATCATGGGTTATTGATTTTGCAATATCTTTCTTAAATCTTATTTTATCCCTTTTATAAGTTACTTCTTTATACTTTTTGGAGGCTTTCCCACCACTTTTTACTTTTTGGGAAAGCTGTTTAAGGTACGGTACTTTATTATATATTTTAGTAAAGTTAAACTGACCATTTAATTGTATGGAGTTTGAATTGGTTATAATATTACCTAACTCAACAATATCACGGGTCAATGCCCCTGCTGTCCAATTGTAGGTTGATTTATATCTGGCAGTTACTGAAGTCCATCGTAATAATGGTATTTTAGAAAGAGGAAGGTTATAGCTGGCCAATATAGCATGATTAAAATTGATATTACGTCCACCCGAAAGTACATTTCCCCAAATAGTATCTGTTTTACGGCGGAAGTCTATATCATTTTGATTTAAACTTCCATATGGCTCATCAATACGGGATCTGTTATTAGCCGTGTACTGAAATTTTAATGACTTAGTTATACTGTATTTTAAGTCATAATTTCTGTTCCAAATAAAGTCTTTTTTAAATGTTGGTAATATCAGGGCACCTGGTTCCGTAATATTCCGTATCAGTGTTTCCTGGTATTTTTTTACCAAATCTGTACGAAAAGAGAACATATTTGGCATTAAATAAAAATTAAAATCCCGGATTAATTGTAAGGCTTTAGATTTTAAAAATTTTGTTTGCCTAAATGGTGTGTAATTTTTAGGTCGATTATTAAAAACATAGGCAAACGAACCTGCATTGTTCTTTATTATTCTATGATGCGTTTTTATATCACGGGTTAATATTTCATTAAAAGCATAGCTTGCCTGAAAATTCGAAATATGATAAAACGGTTTTTTCTTCCCTTTCAGTCGTTCAGGATTACCTTCAATCTTAAAATTAGTGATGTTAAAACTTTTACGTTTTGTATAATCCAGTACAATTTGTCTTATTGAATCTTTCTCTGTTTCTGACATTTCAGGGTTTGAAAGAGTTGTTTCCAACAGTATGTCCGGATCAAGAGGGTTATACTCCGGACTTTTCACACTTTCTGAATAACCAAAATACATCGGAATTCGCACCCTGTTTTTTTTAGGGAAAAACTTCCCCATTTCAAGATTTGTCGACAAATCATAGGCATAAATATCCTCTTTTTGGCGATCATTAATTTTTTTATCAATACTTCCAAATCCATTCGTACTTGTATTTCCTGCAATAGTAAAGCTACCTAAATCAGCCAGCTTTGTTGAAACCCTGGCTCTTGAAGCCCAACCACCGTCTTCTTTAAAATCACTAACACGAAGCTCATTCATCCAGATTATTCCTGATTTTGAAAAGCCATCATCTTCATTTGGGTTATTCTGTCTTGCAGGATTACGTACACCTATCATAACCGTTCGAACATTACTTAGATTTGGATTTCCTACAACGGTTATTTTTCTTCCTCTGCTAGCAGCAATATCAACAGGTTCATTATTATCATTTAAATATTGAACAAAAGGTGTAATTAATTCAACAACTGATTCCGGATCTCTCATTTCATTGTTTCTGAGCTGTTTAACAAGTTGTAAAAGCTCAAGTTCAAAATCAATACGGTTCTCTTTTGGCCAAACCATAAGTCTGTCAGCTTCTGAATTGTCATCATAATCTGATCTGTAAGGTGTCAACTTCAACGGAATTTCATATTCATAGTAGCTTCTTTTAAAATCTGACCCTATCCTTATAAATACGGACAAATCATCATCCTCAAGGCCATAATCATCTACTAAAGCTTCGCCATGTACCTCCATTTGAAGGCGCTTATACTGGCGGATATCAAGATTAATATTTTTATAGGCTGCGCGTGCATCACCATCATTTAAATCTTCAACCCTCATTGAAATTGACTGTTCATTCAATTGACGCAAATACGGATTTGTAGGATCTACAACCCTTGAAATGCCCGGCGGTAATACATAATTAACAGGTATCCTTGATCCGTTTTCTTCTATACTCACCACAGAAACATCAAAGGTCTCATCTTCAGTTTGAGGGATAGAAATTCCTTCCGAACCTTCCGAAATATCATTTGTATAACCTCTCCATTCACTCCGTACCAAATCCAGCCTGGCAAAGCGTAAAACAATTTCTTCACTAAAGTTATTCATTAACAAACGTATAAAACGAATGGAACGAAAATCAGAGATTGGCCCAACTTTGCTTTGTGGTTTATAGATTGGAACTTTAAACAAATACCACTTAATCGTTGTATCAGGCATATCTTTTCTTGAAACAGTTGCTTTACGTATATCTGCAATATAATTTTGACCAACCTCCATTCTTAATGGATCTATACTCACCCTATATTGAAAATATGTTTCTTCCTCATTTAGCGTATTATCCTGATTAATGTCTTCTACATCAGGCAATAAGGTGGCTGATGTTGGATAGGGTTCCGGTGATTGTCCCGATGTTGGTGAATTACCTTCCAAACCATTATAATATTTATAACGATCTAATATTTTAACATCCTGGGCATCATAATCACTTCCACGGAAAAAATGATAATTGTCACTGGAGGGGTCAATAATTGCATCATTGTATGCTTTTGAACCTGCTCCGTATGTATTGGATATATCATCAAGATAATCAGCAAAAAAACTTCTTTCGTCTTCATTGCCCAAACCATCCAATCCAACATCCTGATATTGACGTGTATCCGGATTATTATCAAACGCATTTACCAACGATTGCTGCAAAGGCACCCTCCCCCAGGTAGTAGTATCAACCAAGGTATTACCTGTCCCTGTTGGTAAACCATTTTCAAAACTTTTCCTTGAATCATTTAATATATCTTCTGATATATAACCCAGGTTAAAATATAAATCACCACCCTGATTGTCTTCTTGGGTTTCAACAAAGGGATCCATTAACCAAAACTCAATAAATTCAATATTTGTGGCTTCAAAATCATTAGTTTGTAATTTACGCATTATCCCCCCCCAACGGGATTGTGGATTGAGAAGAAGCCCATCCTCATTAATACCGGAAGAGACGCCCGAAACACCCTCTACATCATAATTGTACGGCCCCTTTTCAGATGGATAAAAGGCTATATTTGTAACATTTAATATAGTTGGGTAACCTGTATAACTTTCCTTATTGGGGAATATTTCTTGTTCCGGAATTTCCCTGACAAGATGGCTTAGCTGATCTTCTTTAGTAATATTTGATGGGGTTGCAGAAGTATTCCTTAATAAATCTGTATTTACATTGTACCACGCTATTTTTGCACGATTAAAACCGTTTTGACGACTATTTGAAATCTCACCCCCAGGGAATAAATTAGGTTGCCCTTTGGGTGTGCTGGCAATAATCCATGAATATTGAGTCTTAAGATCAATGGATGTTTTTGTACCTTCAAAATCATCAATATAAGAATTCCCTTCTTTACCAATTGTTTTTGAATGTCCTGGAATAAGATGAGCAAATTCTCCACTTACCTCAATGTTTGACATTTCTTTTGTCTCCAAAAAAGGAAGTTTATCAATAAGTTTTGTTAAAAAAGGAAACTCTGTACCATAATTTCCGCTTAATCCCCAGATTGTATTTGAAATAGGTTCATCGCCAATATCCACTTTATTGGTTAATGGCTTTTCGCTTAAGTGCAATATAGTACCACCTAATGTAAAATTATCAGAAATAATATAATCTAAATGTGTTCCCAATAAAGTTTTCCGATTGATATTAAATAAAGAATTGCTTTCCAGGCTAATTTGGATAGGAACACCTGATTCAAGCAGGCCATGATTTAAAATGGTTACTTTCCCCAGATTATAATCAACAAGGTAATCAGAGCCTTCAATAAGTTCGACACCATTTGCTGAAGCTTTCACTGAACCATCCGGTATATTTATAGCATTAAGTGAAATTTCCGATCCCCCACTTGAACGATAATTACCTTTTATTATAAATTTATTTTTTTCAGCGACTTGCCGTGCTTTACTTTGTGTAGAATCGTACAATTCTTCAAAAACAAATACACTAGCAATAGCATCATCTCCAATTTTAGCTCTTAAATGTGATCCAAAAGGTTCCCTTACCGGAAAAAACACTCTCCCATTTGAAGAATTTATAGTCACCCTTTCCATAAAATCAAATACACCATCAGGTTGAGGATCAAGCTGAGAGTTTAACTGATCTGCATTCATAACTTTGATTAATGGTATTCCTGAAATATCGCCTTTATCAATATAATTAACACTTGTTCCTGATTTATCATTACTATAATAAATGTCAAGATAAAAGTCTTCGCTATTAATCCGGTATGATCCTATAGAATATACATTCTTCATCATCAAATCCCAAGTGGGTATATCCGGCAACAAAGCCGGACCTTTAAGCATTTTTAGCATTAAGGTTGCAGGAGCATCAACACCGCTGTTTGAGAATTCACCCACAGTGTAAACTCTGCCCGCAACAGTATATTCAAATGCAATTGCCAGCACCTCATCATCGTTTAAGGGGGAACTTAATGATATATAACCCAATTTACTATTTATTTCATATTCTTGGGGTGATAATAAGCGTGCATTTTCAACTTTTGCATAATCAATAATTGGAACAAAGTTATTACTAGCTCCCAGAGGTGCCAGAACTGAAGATATTTGGTTAATATTCCTTATCCCGGTATAAGAAGTATTCATTAAATCGTACAGGTTATTCAAGTCATTATAGGGAAATGTTCCCTGACCAGTTTGATGGATTAAGCTGGATGCATAAATATTATTCTGATCTTCAGCCAAATCCATAAACCCAATAATATTCCTGGAATTGTCAAAATCCCCGGACTTATTTGTAACCCAGACTTCAATTCGTGTAATATTAACTCCGGTATTAATTACCGGAAGGTTTTGAAGTGCACGGTCATAATTATCTTTAAAATAATGTGATAAGAAAAAATGCCTGTTTGATTCATATTCATCCGCCTCTAATTCAAAATCTTCAATTTGCGCACCACCTTCTACTTCAATTACTGACGATTCTGACTTTTGTTGAGAAAATACACTGGTTACCCTTAATTTTCCAAACTGCAAAGCTGTTTTAATTCCAAATAAGCTTTGGCTTCCTGTAATAAGTGTCCCAGTTAAAGGAAGTGAAACATTTCCGGCTTCAATACTTTGTATTAATTCATCTTCATCGCCTGTATATGATAGCGTTGTCTGGTTTTCAAAGTCAAATGTTGCCTCAGTATTATAATTAATCCCCACCTTCATTTTATCACCAATATTACCTGTAACCCCCATTTGAATTTTCATATCAAAATCAAAAGTGGTACTTCTTTGCAGTTTTATGGGTAAAGTTGGATTTTCAATTTTTGATATATTTATACCAAATATTAATTCTGCTGAACCCTGGGGTTTAATATCAATTACATTACTACCAAAAATTTTGTCAAAACCCTTAATATTAACATTTAGCTTTGGGTTTAAATATTTATCAAGAAACAATTCTCCCTGACCCAAATTACCATTGGCTCTTCGTTGTTGTGACCAGTAATTGTTAATTGAATTTTTTCGAGTTTGGCTCCTATACTCTTCAAGTGTCATTGAACTGGGGTTCCGGTAATTAAAACTTCCAATCTTTTCTGTTATATTATATTCACCTGTAAAAGGATCATATTCTACTTCCGTTTTAATATTTGAAGGATTGGATAAATAGAGTGGAGAACTCTGCGTTTTTTGCGAATATGGATTGGAATCATCCTTAAATGGATAAGGTAATTTTATAGTATCCTCAACAATAGTATCTTTTACTGATGGAGGAATAGTAAATTTATGATTGTCATTAGATTTAAAACCAACCTCACCAATTGTATTTGAACTGAAGATAATGAAAAGAAAGATCAAAACTACAAAGCCCGGGAATATATGCTTTTTTCTGTTATTCAAGTACTTATGGTTTAATTAGGTTTCTCAAAAAAAGTATTCACTAAAAAACTTGATTCCTTCCTTATGCAAGTTTTTAGAAAACACAATAACAGGTTATTGCATTAACGAAATTAAAGCCCTTTTAGTGCAATTTTTATTAATTCTTCAACACTTAAATTTGAATTTTCTTTTAGTACCTTGTTTAATGTTTTATCTACAGCCGCTTTATTAAACCCAAGCATAACTAATGCAGAAAGTGCTTCTTCTTTTTTCGCACTGCTTTCCGGAATGCCAAGTAATCCTGATGTATCTGATTTACCAATTTTATCCTTTAGATCAATTATGACTCTTTGTGCAGTTTTAAGGCCTATTCCCTTAACACTTTTCAACACATTAACATTACCTTCTAAAATAGCAGTTTTTAATTCAATTGGCTGTAACGAAGAAAGCATCATTCGTGCTGTATTAGAACCAATTCCTGATACTGTTATCAGCTGTCTGAATAGTTCTCGTTCCTGTTTTTCCGTGAATCCAAAAAGCAGCTGAGCATCTTCCCTAACCACATGGTGAAGATAAAGTTTTGCACCTTCTTTACCCTCCAGACCAGAATAAGTATTTAAAGATATATTAATGAAATAAGCAATATTGCCAGTATCTATAACTGCATATGCCGGGTTAAGCTCAACCAGTTGTCCCTGAATATATTCGTACATTGTTAAAAAATGTTAAATTCAATGACGAAAATATATAAAATATGGTGATTTATAAAATCAAACATCCTTTACTTATTGTAGACTGCATTGTTGGAATTTTAATTTTTGGGGTAGATTTACTTTTATTGTTCACGCCGATGAGCAGACACGTGCGAGTAGCAAGTTACGGACTTTTTAACCCGTAACTCACAACTTGTAACTTTTGTATAACAAATCCACTTTACCAAAAATTGTTTAATAAGCCGACTATTTGTCATTAAGCAAGTATTTCTAAATTTAGCAATTTAACCTTTAACCATTTAAAGTATAATCCTTTACTACATTATAAAGTGTATCTCTTTCAATAGGTATACGATTTACTTCTTTTATTAAATTGGCTAATTCTTCCGAATTCATAGTAGGCGATTTATCTTCAACTCCGGCCATTGAATAAATCTTAGTAGTGTCGTCAATTGTACCATCAATATCATCTACACCATACGAAAGCGAAAGTTGAGCTGTACTTTTTCCAATCATGGGCCAATAAGCTTTTATATGGTCAAAATTATCAAGGTAAATTCTGGATACCGCATAATTTTTAAGATCTTCAATAGTATTTACCTCGCCTATATGTGATAGTTTGTTATTTTCCTTTCTGAACTTCAATGGTATATAGGTATTAAACATGCCTGTTTGATCTTGTAAATCACGCAAACGTTTCATATGATCAATACGGTCAGCATAGCTTTCGATATGCCCATATAAAATAGTAGCATTTGAAGGTATACCCACTTCATGAGCTGTTTTATGTATATTCAGCCACATTTCTGTTGATGATTTTTCATCGCAGACTTCTTTTCTTATTTTCTCATTAAAAATTTCTGCTCCACCACCCGGTATCGAATCTAATCCATATTCTTTAAGCTTTAATAAACCTTCTTTTATAGATACTCGTGCTTTTTTAATCATAAAATCCAATTCAACAGCAGTAAAAGCTTTTACATGGATTTCAGGAAGAATTTCTTTAATCTTTTGGATCATATTGCCGTAATAATGTAAATCCCGCTTTGGATGAACACCACCTACAATATGAACCTCAGTAACTTTTTTATCTTTATAAGACTGTACAATATCCAGGACCTGCTCTAATGAAAACTCCCAAGCTCCTTCCTGCCCGATTTTCCGAACATAAGAACAAAATTTACAATTATAAATACAAATATTAGTTGGTTCTATATGAAAATTACGATTAAAATAAGTTTTGTCCCCGTGCTTTTTTTCTCTGACAAAATTCGCCAGACTTCCTAAAAAACCTAACTCTCCTTTTTCAAAAAGCATTACCCCTTCTGTTTCAGTAATTCGGTAACTATTAATAATTTTTTCAGCAATTCTTCTTAACTCACTATTAGTTGAATTTTCTATTATTGTTTTTATATCTGAGTTCATGACTAAGTTTTTAATTTGAACCTGCAAATATAATATTTGAATTTATTTAACACTTAAATCATTCAGATAGTTTTAACCTTAATTCTTTTGCCTCATTATTAAAATGAATATATTGTTATATTGCCATATTGTAATCAAACAACAATATAACAAACGAAGGATAACAATTTTGACTTAAAAATTTACCATCCATATCCGTCATTTATTAAATTGCTATTTTTACAGAACTTATATTTTATTTTAATTGAATTCATAATAATTATAAAATTACAAGGATTTGAATTATATTTGTTAATTGAATAATTTTGGGAATCTCTAAAAATATGGTTTTTGGTATCATTGTCTGATTTTAATTTTTCATGCACTGAATTTCATACTTTTACGTGATAACTTTATGGTAACTATAATTAAATAAAAAAATGGGAAAAAAGGTCAAAATACTATTAGCTGAAGACGACATAAATCTGGGTTCCTTACTTACACAATATTTAAATGCCAAAAATTTTGAAACTGATTTGTTTGGTGATGGCGAAAAAGCATGGGAAGGATTTAATACTCAGCAGTATGATATTTGTATATTAGATGTAATGATGCCCAAAAAAGATGGCTTTACTTTGGCTAAAGAAATAAGGGAGTTGAACCAAAAAACTCCAATCATTTTTTTAACCGCTAAAACTCTTAAAGATGATGTTCTGGAAGGTTTTAAAATTGGTGCTGACGATTATATTACCAAACCGTTTGTGATGGATGAGCTATTGTTCCGTATTGAGGCCATATTGCGTAGAATTAATCAATCAGGCGATGGAATGACGAACCAGGAAACATACAAGATTGGTAAATACACTTTTGACGTTCAAAAACAACTTCTTAATTTTGAGGACGAAACCATTAAGCTCACCACGAAAGAAGCAGAGCTATTTGAACTTTTATGCGCGAATAAAAATGCGATGCTTGAACGAAATTATGCCCTGAAATTAATTTGGAAAGATGATAATTATTTTAATGCCCGAAGCATGGATGTTTATATTACCAAATTAAGGAAACACCTGAAAAAAGATGAGAATATTGAGATTATTAATGTTCATGGAAAGGGCTATAAGTTGATTGTATCCGTGTAATTAGCCCCAATCTATAAAGTCAGGTTTATTAGTATAGATACTACTTGTTTATAATCTATCAGGTACTGGTTTAGCAACCTGAGCTCTTCGAGGTTCTGATCTTTGGTTACATGCTATTTTTTGCAAACAATTAATATTCAGCACAAAACAACAAGTTACCAGTAACCCGCAAATAGATTTTAGCTTGCATATTATAGATTAAAAAATAAACGAATTTGGATATTTTCACAGATTTTAATTAGGCCAAGCTCCGTTCAATTTTTTGAATAGTACCTGTTGTTAAATCCAAATAAATTTTAAAACTTTCATCAGCACTTAACTTTTCCTTTATCAGATTTTCAAAAGCCTGTTCACGTAATTCGTAAAGTATTTTCATTTTTTGTTCCAGTATATTGATATCCTCAGTTTTTGATATTGTACGATCAATTTCCAATACTTGTTCATAGTAAACATCAATTCTATCCTTTTTCCTTTGTTTGTTCCATTTACGATATGAACTGATAATTCCTGCCATAATAATTACAATTGATAAAATAAGAGCCAGAACTTCTGCATATTGCTCCAAAAAAGAAGGTTTATTACGGTCAAGAAACATATGTACACCTTGATGTAAAGGGAAATAGAGCGTTTCATACAAGTTGTCTTCTGAAATCTGGTTGATAACAGGATTTTGTTTTATCAGCGTTGCTTTATTTTTAATGATTATTTCTGTTATGTTATGTACAAATTCAGTATCCAGATTTTTTTTGCATAACAGGGAAGTGTATACTGAAACAGTCAAACCCGATTTTTCAGGCTTAACATAATAGCTGTTTTTAGGAATAATAAATGGTTTTGCTGTCCAAAGTTTTTTACAGATACCATCAACTGCTGAACCGTTAAATGCCTTTTCAGCATCACCTAAACTGAACAAACAATGATTTTTTTCTCTGAGCATTTTTACAACTCTACTGTTATTAAACGAAGTAAATGAGCAACTTACATCAATTAAATTATTACAGTAATTATCGGTATTGTTAGTATATACAGATACATATTCCGAATAATCAACACCAAATTCCTTCAATATATTTTGTGTAAACCCAGCCGTACCTCCTTTTTCAATGCCAAACCCAATTTTTTTGCCACGTATTAAATCCCCAAGGTTTTTTGGTTTTAAAGAATCAGGATAAATTATGAACAAGATTTGATTATACAATGGTGAAATCGTTCTTATTTGGTCGTTGTCAGTGCTGTCAATATCATCAAATTCATTTACCCCAACAGTTGTAAGGGCAATAGCAAAATCAATTTTTCCTTCGGAAAGTAATTTTAAATGCTCAATGGAGCCACTTGTTTGGTCTAAAATCTCAAATTCTATACCCATCTCTTTTTCAAGAAGTTTAATTATGGGCACGCCTACCTGATTGAGTGAAGTAGACGGGTCAGAAATTGCAATCTTATATTTTTTTCCTGAGTTATTGCATGCAAAAAACATCAGCGATAATATCAAAACTATAAATAATTTTATTTTTTTAAAACTATGCGTATTCATTTTTTTTTGTTCTATAGGTTTTAATCTTACATTTTCAGCGATCATAATTTATTATGAAAAAAAGACTATTTAAAACGGACGAAGTCTACATTTTTTCTATTTTTGCCAAACTTAAATAAATCAAATGATTTCTATAAATAATTTATCGGTTAATTTTGGTGGTTTTGACCTGTTTAAGAATATTACATTTCTGATAAACAGCAGAGACAGAATTGGTTTGGTGGGAAAAAATGGTGCCGGGAAATCTACTTTACTTAAGATTATTTATGGTATTGATGAACCAAGCAAAGGCTCTGTAGCAAAACCAAAAGATATTAGTCTCGGTTATCTACCACAGCAAATGAAGTATGCATCTGGCTGTACTGTAAAAGAAGAAACGGAAAAAGCATTTATTGAATTAAATGAACTAGAAAAGAAAATTGATAAAGTAAATAAAGAAATAACGGAGCGTACTGATTATGAATCAAAAGAGTATAATGATTTAATAAACCAATTCACACATTATAACGAAAGAGTTGAACTAATTGGATCTGCAAATCGGGAAGGATTAATTGAGCAAACACTTAAAGGTTTGGGCTTTGAGAATAAAGATTTTAGCAGACCAACAACTGAATTCAGTGGTGGATGGCGTATGCGTATTGAGCTCGCAAAAATACTGTTGCAGCGTCCGGATGTATTGTTACTGGATGAGCCAACCAACCACCTGGATATTGAATCGATACAATGGTTGGAAGATTTTCTAAAAACCTATCATGGTGCTGTGGTTATGGTTTCCCACGACCGTACTTTTTTAGATAATATTACAAAGCGTACGATTGAAATATCTTTGGGAAAAATTTATGATTATAAAGTACCATACACTAAATACCTGACTCTTAGGCAGGAAAGAATGATTCAACAAAAGGCTGCTTACGATAACCAGCAAAAAATTATTCAGGATACAGAAAAGTTTATTGAACGTTTTCGTTACAAGGCTACTAAAGCTGTTCAGGTACAATCACGTATTAAACAGCTTGAAAAGTTAGAACGGATTGAAATTGATGAAACAGACAATTCCTCAGTACATTTTAGATTTCCACCGGCACCACGCTCTGGTGCAATTGCAGTTGAAACTGAATTACTTACAAAAAAATTTGGTGATTTAACCGTATTTGAAAATATTGACCTGATTATTGAACGCGGTGAAAAAGTTGCTTTTATTGGCAGAAATGGAGAAGGAAAATCCACACTTTCACGAATTATTGTAGAAGATCTTGATTATGCAGGAAAATTAAAAATAGGACACAATGTAAGTATTGGTTATTATGCCCAAAATCAAGATGAATTACTGGCAAAAGAAAAAACTGTATTAGAAACACTAGATGATATTGCCGTTGGTGATGTACGTAAAAATTTACGTTCTATTTTAGGCTCGTTTTTATTCAGTGGCGAAACAGTTGAAAAAAAAGTACAGATTCTATCGGGTGGAGAAAGATCACGCCTGGCTTTAGCAAAATTACTGCTTGAACCATATAATTTACTGGTACTTGATGAGCCTACCAACCATCTGGATATCAAATCAAAAGAGATATTAAAAAAAGCTCTTTTGCAATATGATGGTACCTTGATTGTTGTCTCTCATGATCGTGATTTTCTAGATGGATTAACTGACAGGCTTTATGAATTTAGAAACAAAAAAATAAAAGAATACCGGGGAAATATCTTTCACTTTCTTGAAAAAAGAAAACTAAGTACTTTAAAGGAGATTGAGCAAAAAAACAAGGAAAAACTTTCATCAAAAGCCAAAAACGTAACAAACAATAAGCTTAGCTATATTGAGAAGAAAGAATTTGAACGAAATAAAAGAAAAATCATTAATCAAATTAAAAAAGCCGAAGAAAGAATTAATACATTTGAACAAAAAATTAAAGAAGCTGATAAATTGTTAAGTGTTGGAAATAGTGCA
>Ga0164315_10001297_pt1 | contig 18815 bp, 18 predicted proteins | sample GuaBasSedimGuay6_FD_113737 | JGI IMG/M metagenome (GOLD analysis project Ga0164315, IMG submission 113737) | Subseafloor sediment microbial communities from Guaymas Basin, Gulf of California, Mexico - Guay6, Core 4569-2, 0-3 cm | ecosystem: Environmental > Aquatic > Marine > Hydrothermal vents...
CACAGAACGAGGAGATAGCGGCAATGGTTAGCGCCTTGCCGGCCTGTCCCGCACGTGCCATGGGATATCCATCGAAGGAAGTCGCAACCGTTCCCGCGACCCCGGGCGCATTGATTAAAATGGATGAGGTCGAACCGCCGAAGATAGCACCGTAATAGACACCGGCCAGAAGAATCAGCGCCGAAGAAGGATCACCGATTTTAATTGCGATCGGAATCATGATGGCGATGATCGACATCGGACCGAGCCCCGGTAGCATGCCGATAAAGGTACCGATCAGGCAGCCGGCGACAACCATCATAAGATTGTTGAATGTGAAGGCGGTCTGTAAACCGAGCAGGACTCCATCGATCATGATATGTCTTCCTCTAACTCAAAAACCAGGGCAATGGTCGCAGGTACAGGCCCAGTGTTTCCTGGACCAGGTACCAGATGGAGAAGGCGCTAAACGCCGCGATCGGAATCATCAACTTGAGTTTGCGTTCGCCCAGTATCCAGCCTGTGGCGACCAGGAACAGAGTGGTTGTGGCGAGAAATCCGATGGGACGCAATGCCAGCGCATAAGCAACCATGGCCAGGACCAGGTAGAGGGCCTGGCCGACCTCGTACTGTTCAAAGTATTTTGCGATTCCCACATCTTCGGTTTCAGGGTCACTGTCGCTGGTTTGCTGGCTGGGTGTCAGAATAATGAGCATGCACAGCAGGGCTGAGATAATGGTGAGTCCACTCGGCAGGGTAGTGGGCAGAAACACCATATTCCGCTCAAAGGGCAATAGTTCGTAGGTGACCGTTGAATAGCCATAGGCTAGCGTCACAACCAGAAAAAACGCGGCAATCCATTTATCGAGATTTTTCATGTCGCATGTCCCTTCAACCAGATTTTGATGAGCTGCTGAAAAGCGGCTAACTGAAACGCCGGAGCATGATGAATCATGCCCCGGCTTGATGTAGTCAGATCAAAGGAAACCGAGCTTCGTCATCAGGTCCTTGATGACCTTTTCCTGCGCTTCCAGGAAAGTTACGAAGTCATCACCGGAATTGTGGATGTTAACCCAGCCGTTACGGGCGCGGACTTCTTCCCAGGCGGCTGTGTCGTACATTTTACTAATGACATCACGGTAAGCATCGGCCTTGTCGGCAGACAATCCAGGAGCGGCAAAGAATCCACGCCAGTTGACAAATTCCGCATCTATACCCTGTTCTTTCAAGGTCGGGGCATCCGGTGCCGCACTGTTGCGCTCGGCCGAAGTTATGCCAATGATGCGAACTTCCCCGGCGTTAGCCAACGCTAGTGCTTCAGAAAAACCGGTAGAAAGCGCCTGGATTTCACCTGACAGCAAGGCTGCCATAGCTTTACCGCCAGCATCATATGGAATGTACTTCACTTTTGTCGGGTCTTCACCGGCCGCCTGCATTGCCTGGGCGACGACAAGGTGATCCATCCCTCCCGGCACAGAACCACCGCCAATGGCGACACTCCTCGGGTTCGCTTTATACGCGGCTACCAGGTCCTTGAAAGTTTTGAGCGAGCTGTCCTTGCTGACAACAAATGCGGCGTAGTCACCGATGGTGCCCGCGATCATGGTCAAATCACGGAAATTATGTGGGAACCGGCCAACCAGCGAACGAATAACGATCGGGGTGGAATTCACCATCAATGTGCCCGAGTTGGAATCCGCATTTTCAATCAGGAAACCGATGGCCTTACCGCCACCGCCGCCCGACATATTTTCATAGGATGCTGTTTCGACCAGGCCCGATTTGGTCAGCGCCTCACCAGTGCCGCGCGCGGTGCCGTCCCAGCCACCGCCGGCGCCGCCGGGAATTAAAAAGTGGATCGATTCCACGTCAGCGGGATTAGCACCGATCGCTGAAATAGAAAGTGAAAGGCCCAGTGTCGTGCCTAGAGCCGCTTTTAACAGCGCTCTACGCTTGGTGTTATTGATAAATTGCATTGTCATATCCTCTGATTATTATGTAGGCGAAACAATATCGGCATTTGCTCAAACTTGAAAGCTTGTGTGAATAATGTGCTTTTTGTTTTTATACCATATTAAGTTCATAAAGTGCATGGGATGATTTGCGCTCCGCCGACCTGTAGATAAAAGAGGGTTCAGTCAGCTAATCCTGGAATAGTATCGTTCCGGCCTGCCCACGCCACCATAACTGAGATCGACCTGCAATTCGCGCGTACTGACCAGGTATTCCAGGTAGCGCCTCGCGGTGGTGCGGCTGACCCCAAGCCTGTCGCCGACGTCCGATGCCGCAATTGACTGCCCGGTCGACTCGAGAAATTCACGCACCTTGTTCAGGGTCAGGATATCAACGCCTTTCGGCAATACCGGCTCACTTTCCGGGCTCGCTACCCGTCCACGCGGCATGATGGCATCGATATCGCTTTGATCCAGGGTTTCAAGGTCTTGCAACCGTATTAGTTGCTCGCGGTAGCGTTCCAGCGACTCGCGAATGCGATCAAAAACCAGCGGCTTGACGATATAGTCAAAGACGCCGCCGTAAATCGCCGTTTTCAGCATTTCCACGTCGCGCGCGGCGGTCACCAGAATCACATCGATTTGTTGTTTGCTCTCACGCAGTTGATTGACGAAATCAAGACCGTTGCCATCGGGAAAGTGAATGTCCAGCAACAACAGGTCAGGCGCCAGAATGTCCGTCATTTCACGCGTCGATTGCAGCGAATGCGCCATACCGATGACTTCAAAGCCGTCGATACGATCGAGAAGCTGTCGCTGAATTTCTGCGATCCGGCGATCGTCTTCGGCAAGTAATACCTTGACCTGATCATCCATGGGATTGTTCCGGGTTGACTATCGGGTCGCCCATCGAGTCGGAAACCGCCAGCTGCTTCGGCAGGTAAACTACAAACCTTGTTCCGCTGCCCTCCCCGGGCTCCACCAGGGCCTGGCCATGGAGGTTATCAATTATGGTTTTCACCAGGTAAAGCCCGTAACCGTGGTCGAAACCCGGCTTCGACGAAATGCCCTTTTCAAAAATGATCTCCTGTTCGTCTATCGGAACGCCGGCGCCATTGTCGGTTATTTCAAACACCAGGTCATCGCCAAAATCATTTAGCGACAGATGGATCCGGTTGTCCGAGCCCGAGTTTTCGAGAAGGTTCACCCGCGTCGCCTCAAAGGCATTATCGATAATATTACCGACCATCGACACCAGCCCTTCCACCGGAATATGTTCGGGAATCGGGCCCATGTGACTCATGCCGTCCAGTTCCAGTTCCAGGCCGAGTTCGTGGGCTCGATTGTATTTGCCGAGAATACAGCCCGCCAGCACCGGATCGGAAACCGACGAGGCCAGCAATCTGACCAACTCCTGGATACCCTTGCTCTCCTGACCAATCAGTTCCAGTGCCTGGTCGCTCGCATCTATCTGGATCAGCCCGGCAATCGTATGCAGCTTGTTGGCGAAATCATGGCTTTGCGCCCGCAGCGTATCAGCGTATTGCTCGATGTGGCTGAGCTTGCGACTGAGCAATTCGATATCATCCTTCAATCGAAAGCTCGACACGACGCCGGTTATTTCGCCATCCACGGATATCGGGACTCGATTAACGATCAGGCTTTTACCGTTGATCAGGATTTCCCGGTCATACTCGGCCTTATCCGATTGCAGCAGCTGCCACATGTCGCTCTGCGGCAGCACCTGCCTGATATTGCGGCCGCGCAGGTCGGCGTCACCAATCCCCAGGGTATTCATCGCCGTTTTGTTGATCGTGGTAATCGCGCCACTCGCGTCGATCGAAATAATACCCTCGCGTATGGTTTGCAATGTGGTATTTCTTTCCTCGAACATTTGCGCAATTTCCTCGGGTTCGAGGCCGAACATCACGCGCTTGAAGTACCTCGCAGTCCAAATAGCGATCAGGATACCGATAACCAGCGAAATGAGTACGATCTGCAGCACAGAGTCCTGGTAACTGCCGATCGTATCTTCGACACTGTCGAGCATGTAACCGACGCTGGTGACACCGATGACATTTCCCTCGGCATCCAGCACCGGTGATTTTCCGCGCAACGACGGACCGAGGCTACCGACCGCCCGGGAAACATAGCTCTCGCCTTCGAGTGCGCGTTGATTATCGCCACCGACCCTTTTTTTGCCTATTCTTTCCGGCAATGGATGCGAATAGCGAATGCCGTCGCGGTCACCGACAACGATAAAGCGGGCGGAAGTTTGCTCGCGGATCAACTCGGCAAAATGTTGAATCACTTGCGAATCCTGGTCGACCAGCCCCTGGCGTATTTGCGGCAGCTCCGAGACCACCCTGGACAACTGCAGTGCCTGCTCCCCAATCCGCTCCTCAAGTACCAGCTTGATATAATGCAGGGTGAAGCTGCCACTGATCAGCGCCTGGATCAGGACAATCGACGCCAGCACCAGTAATAGCCGCGTACGCAACTTCATGTGACTGAAAACATGGCTCATGGGTTCACCTTTGTCGTCATTTTCGTAACCGGGATCGAACTCTGATTGTCGCTTGATCGCAAGCTGGTATCACCGTTTGAGCAGCAACATTACTATCGAATATCGCGCTTGTCATGCCTAATCCTGTCGCCGCAACACGGAACTCTCGTATACACTGTTGCCATCCGGTCGCAGATTCTTGCCCTGGCAGGAATGACCCATTAAATATTAAGCAGCATAGGTTCAGCGATGCCGAGAAATATCCTCTTTATCATGTGCGACCAGCTGCGCTGGGATTACCTGTCCTGTTACGGGCACCAGACCCTGCACACGCCCAACATCGATTCACTGGCCGCGCGCGGCGTGCGCTTCGACAACGCCTATTGCCAGTCGCCTTTATGCGGCCCGTCGCGCGCGAGTTTCTACACCGGGCGTTACATGTCGAGCCACGGCGTCATGGCAAACAATGATCCGACCCGCGTCGACGAACTCACCATTACCGATTACCTGCGACCATCGGGTTATCGCAGCGCATTGGTCGGCAAGGCGCATAACCGCAAGCAACGTGAACTGCTGCAGGCTCTTGGCGTCGATCCGGAATCCGAGTTGTCGAGGAACGCCGGCAGCGGCGGTTTCGAACCTTTCGAGCTGCATGACGGCCTGCTGCCAGGTAAGCAACACAACGATTACTGCGACTACCTCAATCGACAGGGCTACCATGGAGAAAACCCCTGGCTCAACTACGCCAACAGCGGCGAGGATCGCGACGGCAACCTCCGTTCCGGCTGGCGATTGCGCAATTGCGTTTACCCGGCGCGGGTCGCCGAAAAGCATTCGGAAACCACCTACACCACCAACCGCGCAATTGATTTCCTCGAGCAGCAGGATGACGACCGCCCCTGGTGCCTGCACCTCTCCTACATCAAGCCGCACTGGCCGCTGATGGCGCCGGCACCGTATCACGACCTGTACGCGAGCAAGGACGTGCAGGCGGTCGTGCGCGACGACTCGGAGCTACACAACCCGCACCCGGTCTACACGGCCTTCATGGAGCAGGAGTACAGCGAGAGTTATGCACGCGACGACGTCCGTGAAAGCGCCATTCCGGTTTACATGGGATTGATTCGACAAATCGACGACCAGCTCGGGCGCCTGTTTGAATACATGAAACAAACCGATCAGTTTTACAATACGATGATCGTGTTTACCAGCGACCACGGCGATTACCTCGGCGATCACTGGCTCGGTGAGAAGGATCTGTTCCACGAACCTTCGGTGCGCATTCCGCTGATTATCGTCAACCCGAATTCGACCGCTGACGAAACCCGCGGCAGCGTCTGCACGGAAATGGTCGAGGCGGTCGACCTGTTGCCGACCTTCGTCGAATACGCCGGCGCCAACATCTGCCACGAGCGCGTCGAGGGATGCTCGCTGATGCCGCTACTGCGCTCTCAAACCGCGCCCGCGGACTGGCGCCGCTACGCGGTCAGCGAAATCGACTACTCGGAACGCGGGCCGCGAACCCTGCTCAACCTGCCTCCCTACGACTGCCGCGCGGTGATGGTTCGCGAACAGCGCTGGAAGTACATTCATCACAATCGCTTCCGCCCACAATTATTTGATCTGCAGGAAGATCCACGCGAGCTGGTGGATCTGGGCGAGGATCCAGTCTGCAAGAAAGTGCGCCGCGACATGCAGCAATTGTTGATCGACTGGCGCCGACGCCAGAAACCACGTGTTGGCATACCCTACGACGATCTCTCCACCATGGGCCCCGATCTCGATGAATCGCGGTGTATTGTTATCGGTCGCTGGTAATTCAGGCTTCGGCCGCCACTTCGACAAAGTGGCAGGCCACCTGGCGCTCAAACTTCACCTGCAGCTCTGGCGTGTTTACGCTGCACTCCGGCTGCGCAAAACGACAGCGGTTATGAAAAGCGCAACCCGATGGCGGATTGAGTGGAGAAGGCAGTTCACCCGTCAATTTCACGCGTTCGCGGCGCAAACGGGGGTCGACAGCCGGTGTTGCCCCCAGTAATGCCTGGGTATAAGGGTGACAAGGGTTCTCGAAAATCGTTTTAGCATCGCCCTGCTCGACTACCTTGCCGAGGTACATGACCATGATCTGGTCGGCAATACGCCTTACCACGCTGAGATCATGCGATATGAACACCAGCGCCAGGTCCATTTCTTCCTGCAGGTCCATGAGGATATTGAGGACCTGGGCCTGAATCGATATATCGAGTGCCGATACCGGTTCGTCGGCTATCAGGACCTTCGGCTTTAACATCAGCGCGCGGGCGATAGCGATGCGCTGGCGTTGCCCGCCAGAAAACATGTGTGGATAGCGATCGTAATGTTCGGGCCGCAACCCTACTTTCGCGAGCATGGTTTCCGCCAGTTGACGACGCTCCGCGGCTGATATTTTCAGGTTGATAATAACCGGCTCTTCGAGAATGGCGCCGACCTTCTTGCGCGGGTTCAGCGAACCGTAAGGATTTTGAAAAATGATCTGTATATCCTGTCGCAGGCGCGGAATTTCAGCCCCGCCGTTGGCATGCGGGTCCCGCCCACTGATAAAAATATTGCCGGCCGTCGGCTTCTCTATCATCGTCGCCAGCCTTGCCAGGGTGGATTTACCACAACCCGACTCACCCACGATCGCCAGGGTTTCACCCGATTCGAGCGCAAAACTGGCGCCGTCCACCGCTTTCAGCGTTGCCGGCTTTGCAAAAAAGCCTTCGCCCTTGACCTGGTAGTATCGTTTCAGGTCTCGACCTTCGATCGCGACAGTCATAGTTCGCGACCCACGTTTTCGATGGGATGAAAACAGCGCAGCCCCCTGCCATCCGTGCTTACCATTGCTGGCACTGCCTCGTTGCAATCGTCCTGCGCAAATTCACATCTTGGCGAAAACAGGCAACCACTGGGCCGATCTCCCGCGCCGGGCACGACGCCTTCTATGGTCGGCAAGCGATCCAGGTGCAGCGATCGCTCGGGCAGCGCATTCAGCAGGGCATGCGTATACGGGTGCCGTGGCGTTGCAAACAACGCGTCGACCTGCTGTTGTTCCACCTGCTGTCCGGCATACATGACGATGACCTGTTTCGCGGTTTCGGCTACAACACCCATGTCGTGCGTAATCAGCACCAGGGCCATACCCTTTTCGTTCTGCAGGTCGACCAGCAGATCGATGATCTGCGCCTGTATGGTCACATCGAGTGCCGTGCTGGGCTCATCGGCGATGAGCAATTTTGGATTACAGGCGATCGCCATGGCGATCATGACGCGCTGGCTCATACCGCCAGACAATTGATGCGGAAACGCCTTGAGACGCTCCTCCGCGGCCGGAATCCCGACCAGGTCGAGCAGTTCGATACAGCGCTTTTTGCGCGCCTTGCGATCCAGCCCAAGATGCTGCTTCAGCGATTCACCGATTTGAAAACCGACTGTAAAACAGGGGTTCAGGCTGCTCATCGGCTCCTGGAAAATCATCGATATGTCCTTGCCGATGATTTTGCGACGTGCGCGACTGGAAATCGTCAGCAGGTCAAGCCCGGCGAATTCCATCTTGTCGGCGGTCACGTTGGCGGTCCAGGGCAATAGCCCCATCAGCGCCAGCATCGATACGGATTTGCCTGAACCGGATTCGCCGACGATGGAAAGCAGGTCGGTCTCGTTGATGTCCATGTCGACGCCATCGACCGCGCGAAAGTTACCCGCAACGGTTTGAAACTCGACCGAGAGATTTCTGATTTCCAGCAAACTCATGATCGTTTCATTTTTGGATCGAGGGCATCGCGCAATCCGTCACCCATCAGGTTAATGGCGAGCACCGCCAGTAAAATGGCAAGGCCGGGAAAGGTGACGGTCCAGGGCGCCGATAACATCAAATCGCGATTTTCCGCGATCAGCGTCCCCCACTCGGGCGCAGGCGGTTGCGCGCCCATGCCGAGAAAACCGAGCGCTGCCGTATCCAGAATGGCGGTCGAAAAGCTCAGTGTCGCCTGCACAATCAGCGGCGCCATGCAGTTCGGCAATATGGTAATAAACATGATGCGGAACTTGCCTGCGCCAGCCACCCGGCTTGCGATGACGTACTCCTTTGAGCTTTCGATGATATACGACGAGCGCGTAAGGCGCACAAAATGAGGCAGATAGGTGATCGAAATTGCAATCATTGCATTGAGCAACCCGGGCCCGAGAATGGCGACCAGAACAAGCGCCATGAGCAGCCCGGGGACCGATAAAATCGTATCCATGATACGCATGATGACGATATCGACCCAGCCGCGAAAATACCCGGCGACGACACCAAACACGATACCGATGCTCAGGCACAGGATAACGACCATGCCGCCGGCAACCAGTGACAGCCTCGTGCCGTAGATGATGCGCGATAACATGTCGCGACCCGCATAATCCGTGCCGAAAGCGAAGTTGCACTTGTCCGCACCCAGGGTTGGCGGTTGTTCGAGGCAGTCGCGGTATTGAACGGTGGGATCGTGTGGGGCAATAATGTCCGCGGTCAAAGCCATTAAAATGATGCCGACCAGGAAGGCCAGGCCGATAACAGCGGTCTTGCTTTCGGAAAAGTAGTACCAGAATTCCTTCAGGTTCTGCCGCAGCATACTGGACTGTTGGGTGCCGACTGCTACTGACCCGGCCGCGTTATCGCTCATGACAGTGCTCTCCCCCGCTCACGAATTGGTGTGCAGGATGCGAGGATTAATCAACCCGTACAATAAATCGACGATCAGGTTCACCGACATGATAATCATTGCAATCAGCACCAGTCCGCCTTGCACGGCATAGTAGTCCCGGCTGAAGACCGAAAATATTATCCATTTACCGATGCCGGGCCAACTGAATATGGTTTCCGTCAATATCGCCCCCGCCATGAGCGTACCCACCTGTAGCCCGATAACCGTGATGACGGTAATCATCGCGTTGCGCAGGGCATGCAGGCCATACACCCGCAGTGGCGACAAGCCCTTTGCGCGCGCTGTGCGCACATAGTCTTCGCTTAATACTTCGAGCATAGCCGATCGTGTTTGACGCGCGATGATCGCAAGCGGAATGGTGCCGAGAACTATCGTCGGCAGTATCATGTGGTGCATGGCCGAGGCAAAAGCACCCTCCTCGCCGTAGAGCAGGGCATCGATCAACAGGAACCCTGTAACGGTTGGCACATCGAACAAAAATGAAATTCGCCCCGAAATCGGAGTCAGGCCCCAGGTACCGCTAAAGAGGATGATTAACAACAGGCCCCACCAGAAAATCGGCATCGAATAACCGACCAGCGAAAGTCCCATGATGCCCTGGTCGTAAATCGTACCGCGCTTTACCGCGGCGAAAATTCCAATCGGCACGCCGATAATAATCGCCAGCGTCATGGCGGCTACACCCAGTTCGATGGTAGCCGGGAACAATTCCATGAATTCGTCGAGTATCGGGCGATTGGTCAGGACCGAGGTGCCAAAATCGCCGTGTAACAGGTTCCAGACATAGTCAAGATACTGTTGCCAGGCGGGCTTATCCAGGCCCAGCTTGGCCATCATTTCGGCGTGTCTCTCCGGCGTCATATCGCGTTCGCCGGCAAGCGCGGCGACCGGGTCACCCGGTAGCATTCTGATGAAACCAAAGGAAACCAGGGTCACCCCGAAAAATATCGGAATCAACAGCGCAATGCGGTTAAGAACGAATACAAACATTTTTGGTTATCGCTTGTAAATCAGGGGCAAAAAAAGGCGTGAGGTTTTACCCTCACGCCGATTAGATCAATTTAAGTACGCAAGTACTTTACTGCAAGTCTACATATTTGAAGATGTGACTTCCGAGCGGATGAATCTTGAAATTCTTCACCTCTTTGCGAACCGGACGGAACTGAACGGAATGTGCAATGGTAAACCACGGGGCTTCCTGCTTGAAGACCACCTGGGCTTTCTCGTACAACTTGGTACGCTCAGCCTGGTCAGAGGTTTTCTTGGCGGCGCGAAGGTAACCGTCGAATTCCTCATTACACCAGCGCGCCACGTTCGACTTGGCCGCAGCACAGCCCAGCAATACGAACATGAAGTTATCCGGATCACCATTGTCGCCGGTCCAGCCCAGCAGCGCGGTTTCATGCTCACCGGCACGAATGCGCTCGCGGTACTCACCCCACTCGTAAGACTTGATTTCGGCGGTGACACCGATCTTCGCCCAGTCAGCCTGAATCAGCTCGGCCATACGCCGTGCATTCGGGTTATAGGGACGTTGAACCGGCATCGCCCAGATATCGGTTTTCAGATCCTTGACGCCGGCGACTTCCAACAGTTTTTTGGCAGTCTCGGGATCATAAGGGTAATCCGCGATATCGTCGTTGTAAGACCACATGGTCGGCGGGATCGGGTTCTTAGCCGCAGAGCCGGCACCCTTGAATACCACGTCCAGAATCGCCTGCTTGTCGATGGCCATGCTCAATGCCTGGCGAACGGTCTTGTTGTTAAACGGTGGCTTCGAAGTATTGAAACCGAGGTAACCGACATTCAAACCTTCCTGGCTAAGCAGGTTGATGTTCGGATCCTTTTCCATTGCAGCGAGATCCGCCGCGTTTGGATAAGGCATGATGTGACACTCGCCTGCCTTCAGCTTCTGATAACGCACGGTGGCGTCGGTCGTGATCGCGTAAATCAGCTTGTCGATCTTAGGCGCGCCTTCCCAGTAGTCCTTGAAACCGATGTAACGGATAACCGAATCTTTCTTATAAGAAACGAACTGAAAAGGACCGGTGCCGATGGGCGCATTGTCGACGGTTTCCATGGTGCCGGCAGCCGCCATTTTATCGGCGTATTCGGCGGAAAGAATCGAAGCAAAGTCCATCGCCAGGTTGGAGATAAACGGCGCATCGGGTTCATTCAGCGTAATCCGGACGGTGTAGTCGTCGAGCTTGTCGATGGACTTGAGCGCCGTGCCCATATCCATCCAGCCGAAGTACAGGTACTTGCCGCCGGAGACACTGTGATAGGGGTGATCTTTTTTCCACTGACGATTGAAACTATACAATATGTCGTCGGCGTTAAAATCGCGTGTCGGGGTGAAGTGCTTGTTGGAGTGCCACTTTACGCCTTTACGCAATTTGAAGGTGTAAACGGTGCCATCGTCGGAAACCGTCCAGGACTCGGCCAGGCCGGGAACAACCTTGGTCGTGCCGGGCTCGAACTCGGCGAGGCGGTTGTAGATGGGCTGCGCGGATGCATCGAAGTCTGTACCAGCGGAATGCAGGCTCGGATTAAATCCTCCAGGGCTGCCTTCTGAGCAAAACACGAGCGTTTTACCGGCCGCCATTGTGGTCGAAGCAGCTATCACCAGCGAAATTGCCAGGGCTGCGCGGGTTATCGTTTTTATCATTTTCATCTCTCCGTACTTACTTCGGGTTGTGGGTCGTAAGTAGCAAATGGTTATTTATTAGTTATCCCAGCGCACGAGGCGCTGTAGGGGTCCAGAAGCTACTCGCCGCCAGATCAATTGTCAAGACACCGACCTCGTTCAGCGTGGGTGCGAGGAGCAGTTTGTTCTGCTACGATGCCGCCGCATAAGTCCCTGCACCGCCAGGCGAGTACTCGAAAATTTAAAAGGCCATACCCATGCAGCACGTAAACTTCCCGGTGACGCCAGCTACCCAAAGCCGCCTCGAGCAGGTCGATTTTGACAACCTCGGCTTCGGCAGCATCTTCTGCGACCACATGTTCAGCATGGACTACGAAAACGGCAGTTGGCACAGTCCGCAAATCATTTCCTACCAGGCGCTGGCCATCGAACCCGGCGTCGCGATGCTGCACTACGGGCAGACCGTGTTTGACGGCTACAAGGCGTTTCGCGGGGAAGACGGCCAGGCGCGCATCTTTCGGCCCGAACGCAACGCGCAACGTTTATACGATTCCTGCCAACGACTGTGCATCCCGATCATGCCGGCCGATGAGCTTCGCGACATCATGATTCAGGCGACCCGGCAACTGATCGAACTCGACCACGCCTGGATGCCGGCGCAATGGGGGCATTCGCTTTATGTCAGACCTTTGATCATCGCGACCGAAGCCACGCTCGAAGTGCGCGCCGCCAACAGCTACCGCTTTATCATCATGACTTCGCCAGTGGGCGGCTATTTTACCAACCTGAAAAAAGGCGTATCGCTGCGCGTCGAAGACCGCTTTACGCGCGCCGCCAGCATCGGCGGACTGGGTGCGGCCAAGACGGCGGCCAACTACGCCGCGAGCCTGCTGCCCGGATCGCAAAGCAGAGCACAGGGCTTCGACCAGGTGTTGTGGCTGGACAGCAACGAGCACCGCTATGTCGAAGAGGTCGGCGCGATGAACATCTTCTTCAAGATCGCGGGCAAGGTGGTGACACCGCCGCTGGGCGGCTCGATATTGCCCGGCGTGGTGCGCGATAGCGCGCTCGTGCTACTCAAAGACTGGGGTGTTACGGTTGAGGAACGGCCTATCGCCATCGATGAAGTCATCGCGGCATTCCGCTCGGGTGAACTCGAGGAAGTTTTCGGCGCGGGCACCGCCGCGGTCATCTGCCCGGTCGCCAGCATCGGTTACCAGGACGAGGTGTTCACAGTGGCGAACGTCCCGCCGGGCGAACTAACCCTGCGCCTCTACAATGAACTCACCGGCATTCAATACGGCAAGCTGGAGGATATCCACGCCTGGAATGTATGCCTGCCCCTGCCGGCAACGCAGACCTGATCGCCGGCCTTCTAAAGCAGCGCGCATTCGATATAATATCTGCCCCCCAATTAATGACAGGGGGCATCGAAGGCTACACAACTTGGCCGATTCACTTCACAGGACATCTAGTATGCTATCCAGGATTTCCCTCTCACTCGTTATTCTGCTCATGCTGACGCTGGGCGCCGTTCTCGCACCACCAGTCGCGTCCGCCGCAAGTGAAGAGGTAAAGGACCTCGAGCAGCTGTATACAACGATCACCCAGGAAAAGCAGCTCATTGCCGACCTGGAGAAACGCCTGGGTGGTGCGGAGGGCTTCACTGAACAAGCCCTTAGATCTCGATTGATCAAGGCGCGCGTGGCTTTGCTGGAACAAAACCTTGAGTATGCCAGCGCGGTTGCCAACGCCGAAGAGGGCGGTAACAAGAACGAAAAGCACCACAAACGCGCGATCGAGATCCTCGATTCACAGTTAAAAGTGATCAAGACTACGGCCGCCATCATTCGCGAGCGCATCGTCCCGCCCGAAGCGGAACTTGCCGCGCCGCAGAGAGCCGCCGCTTACAGCAAGATCTTCCAACTGATCGACATGCTCAATCACGCCTACGAGATCTACATCGACAGCATCAAGCTGGCGCAACGCTTCGACATGGATGTGAGTGCCGAAATGGACAAGCTCAAGATGGACTTGCGCGAGCGCGCCGAGAACGGATCGGTGTTGCTCGAAATGACCATGGGTGACGTTGTCGCGCTGCGCGCCAGTGTCGCAGCGGTGCCCGACGACGCGGAGAGCAAGGCCAAACTCAACGTCGCCGTTTCCCACGTAGCCAGCCTCGCCGCCGGCATCGAGACCGTGCTGACGATGATGCAAAGCCTGGAAATGGATACCACCCACTACCAGAACCAGTTGCTGGGCGCGACCGGCCAGATCACCACGGATATTTTCCAGGTTGGGGTGTTTAGCAATCTGTTGCTCGGATGGGGCGAAACCCTGTGGAATAAAATGATCGAAGGCGGACCGACCCTGGTCTTCAATATCATCCTGTTTTTCATCATCGTGTTCGCCTTCCACAAGCTGGCGAAGCTGGCGCAAACGCTGACCGAGCGCGGCCTGGAAGAGTCACATTTCGAGCTGTCACAACTGTTGAGGCGCATGGTCATTTCAATCGTACGCAACACGATTCTGATCATCGGCGTGCTCATCGCCCTGTCGCAGGTCGGCATCAGTCTCGGCCCACTGCTCGCAGGTATGGGTGTGGTCGGTTTCGTCATCGGTTTCGCGCTGCAGGACACGCTCTCCAATTTCGCGGCTGGCATGCTGATCCTGATCTACCGGCCATTCGACGTCGACGACGTCATCGAAGCCGGCGGAGTCATGGGCACGGTCAACGAAATGAGCCTGGTCAACACCACCATACTGACCTTCGATAACCAGACGATCATCGTACCCAACGGGAAAATCTGGGGCGATATCATCAAGAACGTTACCGCGCAGACGGTGCGCCGGGTCGACCTCGTGTTCGGCATCGGCTACGGCGACGATATCGAAAAAGCCGAAAAGGTCCTGACGGAAGTCGTCAGTGCTCACCCGGCGGTACTGGATGACCCCAAGACCTTGATTAAAGTGCACGAACTGGGCGATTCATCGGTCAACTTCATTGCCAGGCCGTGGGTCAACACGGACGACTACTGGGACACCTACTGGGACCTGACACGCGCCGTCAAACTGCGTTTCGACGCCGAAGGGATATCGATCCCCTTCCCGCAGCAAGACGTGCACCTCATCAAGGAATAAGCTTGCGCGCAGCCGGTGCAAGACGCACCGGCAGTCAGCTGCCCTGCCAGATAAACTCGATGCGGATGCCCCGGTATGGGGCTAAACCGCCTCCAGCACTCCCGTTTCGTAAAACTTCTCCAGCTGTTTCCGATAAGGCGCCGTATCGAAACCGTTCGCCTCGAGCCAGTCAGGGTTGTAGTAAGTGTCGAGGTATCTTTCGCCCGCGTCACAGATCATCGATACCACGCTTGCATCGCGCTTCTGTGCATTGAGTTCCGAAATGATCTGGAACGCGGCGTACAAATTTGTCCCTGTCGACCCGCCACAACGGCGATTCAACAGCTGCTCCATGAAATGTATCGTCGCGTAGGACGCGGCATCCGGCACTTTCGTCATCTTGTCCACGATCGACGCGATGAACGACGGTTCCACGCGGGGTCTGCCGATCCCTTCTACGCGCGAGCTTTGATCTGAAACCAGGGTCTTGTCCCCGCTTTGATAGTAATCGTAAAACACGGAATTCTCCGGATCCGCGACACAGAGTTGCGTGGGATGGCACTTATAGCGAATATATCGACCGATGGTCGCCGAGGTTCCGCCCGTGCCCGCACTGACGACGACCCAGTCCGGAACCGGACAGGGCTCGCAACTCATTTGTGAAAATATCGACTCGGCAATGTTGTTGTTGCCACGCCAATCAGTGGCGCGCTCGGCATAGGTAAACTGATCCATGTAATGCCCTTTCAACTCGAGCGCAAGTCGCGCGGATTCAGAATAAATATCCTTCGCCTCCACCAGGTGGCACTGGCCATTGTAGAAGCCAATCTTGTCGATTTTCTCCTGCGAAGTGCTCCTGGGAATGACCGCGATGAAAGGCAGGCCCAGTAACTGCGCGAAATAAGCTTCAGAGATAGCAGTACTGCCGGAAGAAGACTCTATGACCGTCGTGTTTTCCTGTATCTGGCCGTTGCAAAGACCATACAAAAACAGCGACCGTGCGAGACGATGTTTGAGGCTGCCCGTTGGATGAGTGGATTCATCCTTGAGGTAGAGACAAACCTGCTTGACCGCGGGCAGTTCCAGCTTGAGCAAATGGGTATCCGAAGAGCGTTTGAAGTCTGCTTCGATTCTGCAAATCGCCTGGCTAATCCAGTCCTGTTTCATTTGCTACTCACCGTAGAAGTTGATTTCCCACGCCTGCATCGGCGGCCTGACTTTAACCAGGCCTGTCCGCATGCGCTGGTCATGTGCCCTCTGGTTCCGTGGTTTTCTTACATGCTTTATAAGATGTCCGGCACAGGTACGGGCTTTTGATACCCGCCGTACCATCCCCAAGGAAATATATTCTGATGTACTTGTAGTTTCCATATTTTTCGAGAAAGGCGAGCGTTTCCGGTTCGACACTTTTTACCAGGTTTTCTCTTTCTTCTTCAGAAGCCCTGTTGAACTGAGAGTTTCTTATCATGTACGACAACTTGGTATCCGAGTGAATTACATATACCTGCCCCCTGGAGAGCTGTGCCTGCAATTGTTCGCGAATGCTCTCGACTTCCTCTGGAGGTAAATTACATCCCGCGCACAATACTGCGCACAGTAAAATTACTCGCTTGATTCCAGATAAATTCATCATGCTCATCATGAGACGCCTACAGCTTGATCCCGAACTCATTTAGAGCCGAGACCATAATCCCGTAACACATAACGGTAAGGGTTATTGAAATGCCGATGCTCAGGTAAAAACTCAGGCCTTGCTTCAATAGAATGGGCAATGCGACAAACAAAACCAGGGATGGCAAAACCAGCCAAAAGACACTTGTTGAAAGCGCGCTCACTTTATCGACACTTTTTGTGTCTATGTAAAGCCAGAACATGGCCAGCACCGAAACCAGTGGTATCGAGGCCAGGATGGCGCCAACGAATGTGCTGCGCCTGGCAATTTCGGAAATTGCAACGATTAAAATTGTTGTCACCGCAATTTTTACCAGATAGTAAACCATATGATTTCTCCGCTTGAACGACAGTACTCTACGCGCGACTGCCAGCGTTAGCTACTCGTCATCCTGTCGCCTGAAATCCAGGGGAATCAAATCAGTGGCGCCAGTCAAAGTCTGCTCCTACTGGCCGGTAAACTCGATCTTACCTTCTGGCAACATGTACAGCACCAGCGCTTCCCCATCTGTAACCGTCGGTCGATGATCGGACCCCGGCTCATATACACACCAACCCCGGGGCGTATTGTCAAATTGAGCGTCTTTGGTGAGGGGCATAATCATGCATATCTCGCCCGTTGGATGGCGGTGATGCGGGCCCACAATATTTTCCAGATCCACTACGTCGACGCTTAACCCTCCAGTCTCTTCACTCGGTTCAATGACGCGCCCAAAGCGGCGCCCTGCTGCACCCTGCGCACACATCCAGCCGTCCTGGATCGCCTTGTAGCAGGCTGCCTCGATGGCAGTAAATGTCTCACCATCATGTGGAAACCGACGATCGAGTTCCTCGACGAGCGCAGGCTCCACTGCCTGACTCGACACAAAATCAGTTACCGGCTTAAGTAACTCTTGAAAGCAATCAACATTCATCAAACTGGCTCCTCTAAAACAAGCATGCCTACCACATCTCCGGATCGCATAAAGAAGTGACACAAGTTATGTTGACAGGCGACTTTCCAGTACTTAATTCATTGAGGATAATGCCTTGCCATCCAAAAGGATATTGCAGCTTATAAGGTGGAATATAACGTTCAGCAGCACCCACGGTAAAACCGAACCTGCTGTAATACCCGGGATCTCCATAAACAAAGAGGGCACCTACCCCCATTCCTGATAGCTGCTGCATACCGCTTTCTATTAGATCTGATCCGATGCGACACTTCTGATAATCGGGTTTTACACCAAGAGGCGCCAAAATATAGCCCTGGATGTTCTCATCGTTATCAATCGCCACGGGACTGAAGGCCACGTGGCCAACAACAATGCCTTCGGTTTCAGCCACCAGGGATATTGTTTGGGGAGTTGATTCTTCTGCAAGCAGATTAACGGCAAGCGTTGAGACTATCTCCCTCTCGTCTTCAGCGAAGGCAGACCAATGGACGCTGCGGATATCTTCCCGGTCAAGACTTGTTGCTACGCGTACATGCATGACTTGCTGCTAACGCCTCGTATCAGTATTCATTGTTTCACCTCGTAGTGATAGTGAGTCGCGTTGAGATACTCGATGACGTCATCGACTTCGTCATCGAACCAGGTTGCGCCTACGGCGTTCTGACAAAAGCGCACCTGCTTTCCGAGTTGTGCCAGGTCCCCCATCTTCCTGTCGTCGCGGGTGTAAACCTCCGCGCCGTGGCAACCGGTGCAGTACTCGAAATGCAGGTCTTCACCATTGTCGATATCAGCGGCCAGCGCCAAAGCCGGCAATACAGTAAAAAGTAGCATGAGTATGCGTTTCATGATGACCAACCTGGTTCTCTATTCAGTTAACAAAAAACGCATCATCCATTCACCCCAGATGTGCGAGTCGGGCTCGCCGACCTCGATGTAGCGCCTCGCCCTGACATGTTCCTCATCCGACAGTTCAGTCGCATCGAGAAAATTCACCATGGCGCGCAGGGGTTGTTCGGGATGCCCCTGGAAGCACATGATATTGTCGCCGAGCGTGTAGCCATAATCATCATACTCGTCGGTACGCGCGAACGCGACCGCACCCTGCGGTAACCGAGTGACGCGTTCCTGGTTGAAATGATACAGGCCAGTGGTACTCGCCGGCGGCTGCATCCACTTGTGGTCGCCGCTTATATGAACCGGGTGATTGCCAATGACCCAGCCGCTTTCATTGTGACCCACATCGCCACCGAAGGCTCGCGCCACCAGCTGGTGCCCGAAACA
>Ga0164315_10001298_pt1 | contig 18800 bp, 20 predicted proteins | sample GuaBasSedimGuay6_FD_113737 | JGI IMG/M metagenome (GOLD analysis project Ga0164315, IMG submission 113737) | Subseafloor sediment microbial communities from Guaymas Basin, Gulf of California, Mexico - Guay6, Core 4569-2, 0-3 cm | ecosystem: Environmental > Aquatic > Marine > Hydrothermal vents...
ACGGCCATATTACTGTACCGCCCGGCTTTGGGACTGGCTCCAAGGACAACAGTTGCACCAGACTTACCGGAATCATTCATTCTCATAACCTTCATCTCCAAGAACTGTAACAACGACAGTCCGCTGCTCCCTTGGCCCGTCAAACTCGCATAAAAAGATATTCTGCCACCGGGAGAGCCCCAGTTCCCCGTCAATAACAGGTATGGTCTCAGAAGGACCTACAAGTCCGGCCTTCAAATGACTGTCTCCATTACTGTCCTGCTTGTCATGTTCCCAAATTCCTCGCGGTGCGATATTGGACATCATCTTCAATACGTCCCGGGGCACGCTGTCATCCCAGTTTTCCTGAATCATAAGAGCTGCAGTGGCACCTTGTACGTACAAAGAACAGATTCCATTACGTATTCCCGAAGCTGTAAGTGCCGATTTTACTGCTTTTGTAATATCATAGAGTGCTTCCCTTTCAAGGGTTCGCAGGGTGATAAATTGTCTCATCCGGGGTACCTCACGGTGTCATATCTTTTTTTCTATTGGTAATATAGTCATGAATCAGCTATTTCTTCAACATAAACCGAGGATACAGCTTCTCTCTTGCTTCCCACTCCACTCTCAAATAAGATGCACAAAATGGAGAGACTTCAGAGATGAACAGCAATCTGATTGACGATATTAACTCGGGCCGATTCGACAGCACTTTTTCAACCCTCTACAGCAGGGAATCTGCAGAATTTCACCGTGAAAGATGGGTCGGAATCATCAATACCCACAGGGAACGCACCGGGGATTCCTCTCCCCGTCTTTTCTCATCCCCGGGGCGCACTGAGCTCTCGGGCAACCACACCGACCACAATCGAGGCCGGGTACTGGCCGCTGCTGTTCAACTGGATACCATAGCTGCGGTAAGCACACCGTCAGAAAAAACCATGGTTGCAGAGCTGGTATCAGAAGGTTATCCCCCGGTACGGGTGGATCTATCGAATCTGGATAAGGTGAAAGCTGAAGAAGGAAGCACCGATGCCCTGCTCCGGGGAATTGCTGCCTCAATTGTCCGCCGGGGGGGGAAAGTGGGAGGATTTTCCGCCAGCACCGTTAGCCGAGTGCTTAAGGGTTCAGGTTTGAGCTCTTCTGCAGCTCTGGAAGTTCTGGTGGGCTCTATTTTCAACGAACTTTTCAATGAAGGCCGATTTACCCCTGTGGAACTGGCTATTATGGGTCAGGAGGCCGAGAATGAGTATTTCGGAAAACCCTGTGGATTGATGGATCAGACTGCCTGCGCTGTGGGTGGGGTGGTTGCCATTGATTTTGCCGACCCGAAAGCTCCCCTGGTGGAACCTCTTAAGGCTGATTTTGCCTCAGCAGGTTACACCCTGGCAGTGGTGGATTCCGGTGGTGATCATGCCGATCTAACACCGGATTACGCGTCAATTCCAGAAGAGATGAAATCCGTAGCCCGAGAGTTGGGGGCCGAGGTGCTTGGAGATGCAGATGAAGAAACCTTTATTTCCAATATCCCGGCCATACGGAAAATATCCGGCGACCGGGCGGTTCTCAGGGCTCTTCATTTCTACGATGAAAACCGTCGAGTGAAAGAGATGGTTGATGCACTCAACATGAACGATATCCAAACTTACCTTGATGGTGTCTCCCGCTCAGGAGATTCTTCCTGGCGTTTTCTGCAGAATGTGTTCTCTCCCCGACATATTAATGAGCAGGCGGTTTCACTGGCTCTGGCCCTCACCGAGAGGTTCTTGAGTGGCGAGGGAGCTTCCAGGGTTCACGGCGGGGGATTTGCCGGTACGATTCAGGTGTTCATTCCAACGGACAGATTTAAGGCCTATGTGAGTTTTATGGAAGGATATTTCAGTAAAGGTTCGGTTGTACCCCTGTCGGTCCGGTCGCTTCCCGTGGGTGAGCTGATTGCTGACTGAGCTCCTTTGGAGGTCAGCACAAAGCCCCTTGACCAGCACCCCGGTAGTTCGCCCATGATAGCAGTAAAATTACGCTATATTTCAGGAGAACGTTCATGTCGAACCTGTCCCCTCTGCAAAAGGCGCGATACGCCTATGAGCCGAAACTACCGGAAGTCCTCAAAGACGATATTGCCAATATTACAGCAGCTCTGGGTAACCCCACCAAGTCGGTGGCCGATCAGATTCAGCTGCTCGATCTATTCCCCCTCACCTATGGTGCTCCGGTAGTCCGGTTTGCCAAAGGCACAAACCCCGAAACCGGTAAAACCCGGAAAATCGGCGTAATACTATCCGGCGGTCAGGCACCGGGAGGGCATAATGTCATCGCCGGTATATTCGATGCCCTGAAAAAGGCCAATCCGAAAAGCGTTCTTTACGGATTCAAGGGCGGTCCTTCGGGTATCATCGATGGTGATTTTATGGAAATTACCGATGAAATCATGGATGCATACAGAAACACCGGAGGCTTCGACATCATCGGCTCCGGTCGAACAAAACTCGAAACCGAAGAGCAGTTTGAAAAGAGCCTTCAGGTGTGTAAGAAGAATGACATCGATGGCGTGGTGGTTATCGGCGGAGACGACTCCAATACCAATGGTGCGGTACTTGCCGAGTGGTTCAAGAAAAAAAATTCAGGAATAACCGTTGTCGGCTGTCCGAAAACCATTGATGGTGATTTAAAAAACGAACTCATTGAAACCTCTTTTGGTTTTGATACTGCAACAAAGACATTCTCCGAGTTGATCGGTAATATCGAAAAAGATGCCAACAGCGCCAAAAAGTACTGGCATTTCATCAAGCTGATGGGCCGGAGTGCCAGCCATATCGCCCTGGAATGTGCCCTGCAGACACAACCCAATGTCTGCATCATCTCCGAAGAGGTGAAAGAGAAGAACATGTCTCTGGACGATGTTGTCGAAGGTATTACCGATGTGATTGTCGCCCGGGGGGCAAAGGGATTGAACTTCGGCGTGGCTCTTATTCCTGAGGGTTTAATCGAATTCATTCCCGAAGTGGGCCGATTAATATCAGAACTGAACGATCTTCTGGCAAAAGAAGCCGAATACTTTTCTACCTTGAAGACGGTGGAAGATCAGAGAGAGTGGATAAACCATGAGCTTTCCAGAGACTCTTCTTACGTATTTTCATCTCTACCCCGAAGTATCAAGATGCAGCTCCTGGACGACAGAGATCCCCATGGAAACGTACAGGTATCCCGGATTGAAACCGAAAAACTCCTGATTGAACTTGTCGGTGAGCAATTGGACCGCATGAAGCTCAAAGGCGAGTATAACGGCAAGTTCAGTGCCCTGGCCCACTTTTTCGGTTACGAGGGCCGCTGCGCCTTCCCATCCAATTTTGACTCGGATTACTGCTACGGCCTGGGTTATTCGGCCTTCCTGCTGCTTTCTGCCGGACTCACCGGTTATATTGCCAATATTGCCAACCTCCATAAGCCCGCAAATCAGTGGATTCCCGGAGGTATTCCCTTAACAATGATGATGAATATGGAACAGCGTCATGGGGAACGGAAACCGGTTATCAGAAAAGCTCTTGTAGAGCTTGACGGCGCCCCGTTCAAGGCTTTTGCCGCCCAGAGAGAGAAGTGGGCTGTGAATACCGATTACACCTTCCCCGGTGCCATTCAGTATTACGGACCCACGGAAGTGTGCGACCAGCCATCAAAGACTTTGAAACTGGAAAAAGGCGCCTGAGTTATTCTGCAAAATTGTATTCTAAAAGACTGATAGAAACCGGCAGGTTAAACATGTCGGTTTCTATCTATTCAGTCAAATTTCTCCTGTTCCTCAATCTCATCACGGCCATTTTTATCATAGTCGTAAATTTCTATCTTCTCCGATATGTACCAGTCAAACATATCTCTGCGTAATTTCGACCGCCAGGTTTTCCCTTCCGCTTTACGCTTGAGGTTGTAAAAGACAACTCCCTCTGCCATCACCTTGTCAGTCAACCCCAGTTTTGATGCCCGTTTTGTGTAAAACCTTGAAAACAGCCAGTCTTTAAACCAACTGCTCCAGTTATCAAAGGATCGCTCATGATCGTCAAAAGAATTGTACCTGAGCCGGTCGATGGCTGTATCAAAGGGGTACCACTGATGCAGGTCCAATTTATAGGGATTACCCTGAAGTTTTGGACCGATCAGCTCTCCTGCCTGCTCACCATCGGGTTTAATCAACCCCATACCTGCAGACATCAGAACCCCTTCAATCAGAAAGGTTTTTCCTTTGATTATCTGCAGGGGATCAATAACGTTTTTCCTGTTCTGAACTTTAACCAGTCGCCCGCCTTCGGTGAGAATCTTGACATTCGATCCATCCAGTTTCTCAACTGCAAAGGTTTCAGGATCGTCAAAAACCCATTCATACCCTGGGTTTACCCGGTTAACTACAAGATAGGCTTCCGGCGAGCGCAGGCCCAGCCTGGAACCGTGTTTCTTCCAGTCCTCCCGGTTTACCTTGAAGGTTTGACGGATGAATGGGGCGTAGATTTTAGGGAAATCTGAAAGGTAATCGTTTTGGTCAGACATGGTTCACCTCTTTGCGGGAAAAAATCATTATATCCATGGAACTTGGAATCTGTCGAACTTTACCATTCCGAACCGATAATCACCCTAATCCCAGCTCCTGCAGATTGGCCAGGAATCGCCTGTCAAAGGAAAGAACCGTTAACTCCGGATAAAGCTTTTTATACTCCAGAACCGTGGCAAGGTGTATGGCATCAAGGCTTCGTACCGGCTCTATCGGAAAACCCTCGGAAGCCCTGTCGACAACAGACAGATCCATACTCATTCTGAACCATCCTTTCTGGTTTTCCATGAAAGTATCCAACAGGAGCTTGTACTGATCCGTTGTAATAAGCTTGTCTCCTTCAGCCCTCAGTAGAGCCCTGCAGGTTTCCACCCTCAGCAATTCGGAACTTACAATCAGATCGGCCTGATTCATTTTCCCGATAGCTTCTTCTGCCGCTGTTTCATTAAACAACCAGGCAAGGAGAGCTGAAGTTTCAAGATATAGAACCTTCATTTTCCGTCTCCCCTTTCAAAATCAAGCAGCTCTTCGGCCGTTCCAACAGGTACTTGAATTGACATCATTTTCAGCGGTTTCGGCAGCTCTGCAGGGAGAAAAAGCTTATTTGAGTCGATCCACTCCTGTTTCAGAGCATCCCTCTTTATCTGCCCGTATTCCCTGCCTGGAGTCCTGATTTCAGCTACGACATTCCCATGATCTGTAATCATGATTACAGAACCTTTTTTTACCTCACGCAGATAAAAACTCAACTCATTTTTAAGCTTTTTGATACCGACACTCTTATACTGTTCCACATTCCAAGTATAGCTACCGGTAGCTACTTTATCAAGATATTTCCTCGCGTATCAATGGAACTCCCCAGGCCACAGCCAGAAGCAGCCAGGCCGCATGGGGTATCCACTGCTCCGCCCAGCGCCAGGAATGTATGCCGTCCTGAGCCGGTCCCTCGGGCATAAAGTCAATATCATTCTCATCATCAAACCCCGAAGTAATCCCGTTGGACACTCCTCCGGGCAGATTGAACTGATCCCATTCATAATCAGGATTGTTCCGGCCTGAACCCTTGAGCATGCAGGCATCAAAGGGATTCAGCCCGAAAATCCACGAAATCTGAGCATCGGCAAACTCGCCGTTCTCCTTCCCGCCTCCATAACGCCTGAAGGCCGCAGCCCAGGATGCCAGCCGGGAATTCTCACCCTGCCACCAGTAATCTGAAGGGTTATCATGGGGAAAGAAAAACTGACCTCTCTCGTCCCGACCAGGCACTCGCACCAGCCTTCGGGGGTGTAAAAAGGGGTTGGAGACTTCCAGAGCCCTCTTTCGTTCCGCCTTGAGGGCAGCGCTGATGGTATCCCGAGCCTCATCCGCCAGGGCTTTCCCGAGAGCTCCTGTTTCAACAGCCCTCATCAGAGCAATCAGAGGCAGGGCCTCATCCGAGGCATGAAACCAGCTGCGCTTCCCTTCATCATCCGCACGGAAACAGTCCGCATCCGGAAGCCAGCGTCTGATAAGATTTCCCGCCCGCAACTCTGCGGCCTGCCGGATAGAAACGATAACTTGTTCAGAAACCGTGTCAGCTCCTGCATCCAGCAGTTCCACCTCTGCCAACAGGGCGCAGTAATCATCGATAATGTTTTCCCTGCCGTCATCCAGATATTCCAGGTTGTGCTCTTCCAGATGATACCAGCCTTTCAAAGCCGCTTCAAAATAATCCGATGGAGAAAACTCACAGGCTTCTGTCACTGATTCATCAAGAACACGGGAAGAGCGGGCCAGAGCTGCCACAGCCATACCCCCGCCCTGCCGGTAACCGGCCTGGTAATCATCCGAGACTACACCGGCCTGAGTACTGAAACTGCATATCTGCCGTTTCTCCAGATCCTTGGTCCAGACATCAAAAACCGTGGTATAGAAATACCCTTCAGGATCCTGCATACGTTTAAGAAAATCCGCCCCCCAGGCCGCCTCTTCAAGAAATCGCAGAGACAAACGCGGCCCCATATCAAAAGGGCTCTCTTTAAGATGTTCCCGGGAATCCAGAAGACTCCAAACCACCAGAGGAGTCTGCTGAGGGTTCATGTAATTGGCATAGCTTAAGTGACTCAGATACTTGCTGGTATCCCCCGAAGCATCGTACCAGCCGCCGTGCACATCGACGGTACCTTTACGTTCACCGTAAAACGGGATGCTTCTATCCTGAGAATCAGTGATACCTACCGAGCGGCCGGCGGTGAAGCCCGAAAGAATATCTGTAATCACCGAAGATGCAACAACATCATTACCTGCAAAAAAGGGGGCCGAAACGCCCCGTTCATCACTGGAGACAGCTTCAAGGGTATAGGGGCCGCCTTCTGGAGTTTGAAAATTCACCACTCGAAATTTGCGGTTTTTCCACCCATGTACAGCCTCTTCTTTTTCCGCATTGAAACGACTCAGAATCCGTCCCTCAGCATTTCTGAGGGTAACTGTTTCCGGCAGTTTTTCTGACGTAATCGACTGAAGAACCGCCCTGCAGGAAGCCTTACCGGATTCGGAATTTATCCCGTATCCTATCTGATTAACCAGTATTTTCACCCGTAACTCACCACTGCTTTCATAACATCGGTAACAACATCCATATCCATTTCCAGAGCCCAGGCATTCACCTGTTCCTTAAGAAAGTCCCAGTCGTCACTCTCCAGCAAGCTGTTCTCCGGCGCCCAGGTGCCGCTTAACAGTTCCAGTATCTCATCGGATTTATAAACCGTATCAGCATCCATCGGATCATTGAGGTAGAAATCCGCCATTTCTTCGGCCATTCCCAGAGGAACAGGGGAAAGACGTATCATCGTTTCCCTAAGTTCCACTGCAGTCGCCCCGGAATTGTCCCAACCGTTTTTTTTCCTCAATCGTTTGTAAGCGCGGGAGAGGTCACCATTCATAAAAGACATGATATAGTGTAGCAGGATTGGAGGGAAGCAAGTTGAGCGATCAATATAAAAGGCCCAGCTGGGACGAATACTTCATGGAAGTGGCAAACACAATAGCCAAACGAGCTACATGCGACCGTGGACGCAGCGGGTGCGTTATCGTGAAAGATCGGCAGATACTGGCATCAGGCTATGTGGGAGCCCCGCCGGGACTGCCCCACTGCGACGAAGTCGGACACTTATTCAACACCGTGATACACACGAACGGTGAAAGCAAAGAGCACTGTGTCCGCACAGTTCACGCCGAACAGAACGCCATCTGCCAGGCTGCCAAGCGGGGAGTAGCTCTTGACGGATCCACCCTGTACTGCCGGATGACCCCATGCCGAACCTGCGCCATGCTGATTATCAGCTGCGGTATTACCCGGGTACTCTGCGAGCGCAAATACCACGCCGGAAGTGAGTCTGAGGAGCTTTTTACCCAGGCGGGAGTGCCCCTGGAATTTGTTCATGATGAAATCCAGAAATACGAAAGCAAATAATCTTGAAGCTGTCCGCAAATGGGCTCTGAAACAGTTCTCTCTCGGGGACAGCTCCATTCATGGACCGGACCATTGGGAAAGGGTTTATGAAAATGGCGTTATGCTGGCCGGTAAAACTCCCGGTGCCGATGTTCGTGTGGTAAAGCTGTTTTCCCTGCTCCACGATTGCCGAAGGGAAAATAACCACTACGATCCCGACCACGGAAGAAGAGCTGCAGAGGAACTTGAGCAGATTAATGGAAGTTTACTGCATCTCAGCGATATTCAGCTGGAACTTCTGGTACAGGCATGCTCCGGCCATGCTGATGGTATTACCAGCAGTAACCCGACCATCGGCTGCTGCTGGGATGCAGACCGGCTTGAGCTTCCCCGGGCCGGAATTAAACCCAGAGCACAATTTCTTTCAACTGCAGCTGCCCGGAATCTTATATGAACCTCATACTGTTTGAAGAAGAAGAATTCAATACCGACCTGCTTTTCAACGATCCCCGGGCTGTCCACATCAGAGATATTCTTCATCTGAAAGAGGGTGATGATTTTGCCGCCGGAATTATCGGGGGCCTCAGGGGCAGAGCGAAGCTGATATTCCGTGGAAGCTCAGGTTGGAAAGTGGCCTTCACAGCTCTGGAAGAATCCCCGCCCCTTTTACCCCTCACCCTTATCCTGGGCTGCCCCCGGCCGCCGGTGGCCAAACGCATTCTTAAAGATATGAGTACCATGGGGCTGAGGGAAATCCGGGTGTGTTCCACAGATCTGAACGAGAAATCCTACCTGGGAAGTAAACTCTGGCGGGAGGGTTTGTGGCGGGAGGCCCTGATTGACGGGGCGGTTCAGGGGGGGAGTACCCTGATTCCGACTGTTCATACCGGTTCCAGTCTGGAACATGTTCTGGAAAACCTCCCTCCGGGTGCGGGAAAGATTGCATTTGATAACGATGAGGAAATCAGAAGTTACAGCCGCTGGAGCAGCAGTGCCGATTACAGCTCGGCGGTTCTGGCCATCGGCCCGGAACGCGGCTGGAGCCACAGGGAGCGGGACATTCTTGATTCCCGTGAGTTCTTCCGGCTGCATCTGGGAAAGAGAATACTCAGGACGGAAACAGCCTGCAGTGCCGGAGCAGCATTGCTGCTGGAGTCTTTAGGTTTTTTTTAGAGCAGGAATGAACCGGGGGGCTTCAGAGATGAACAAACTGTGATACATTATTTTTTATGAATCATAATGTTGCTATTTTCTGGGATGTAGAGAACGTTAAACCATCCACTTCGAAAAATCTTTTTATACAGGGTCTCTGGGATTACTCCGAAGGTCTGGGACGTGTTGTTACAGCTTATGCCTATGCGGACTGGAGTCTGAACCAATACAAACAGCTTGGCCCTGCTCTGGCGTCGCTTCACTTCAAGATGGTCCACGTGCCCTACCGAGGCAGACGCCGGGACAAAAACAGTGCGGATATGCATCTGACTAACGACTGCCTGGATCTGCTCCGGTTTCAAGACCATATCGATACCTATGTACTGCTTACCGGAGACAGCGATTTCGGCCCTCTGGTGATGAACCTGAGAAAGGCCGGAAAAGTAACACATATTGTCTGTGATATCAGAAATGCCAGTAACGACCTTCTTCGCCTGGCGGATAATTTTACCGATTACCGGGATTTATTTCCTTCTGATGATGATGATGCTCCAGAAGATTCCTCAGATGACGGGGGAACTAAAAGCAGTACCGCTTCCTACTCCAAAGATTACTGGTTTGAACGCCTGGCTGAGACGGCTTCAATACTCCGTAAGGAGAAGAAGGGAACCGATCCCGGGAATATGAAGATTACCATGAAAAAACTCAACCAGGGATTCAACGAGAAGGAACTGGGCTTCAAGAGATGGGGCGATTTCATCGCAAGCGCTTCCCGGGCGGGGTTTATCAGCATGGATTCCGATGATAAACAATCTGCAATCATTCCAGGGCAACAGTTCAGTCAGGAAGCGGGCTCACTGCAGATTGCACTGAAAACGCTCGTGGAAACCCTGAGTGAGATGGACGGCAGTTCTTCAACAGCAGGATACCACCGCTACGGTGTTATCAATACAAAACTCCGGGACAAGGGTGTGAATACCAAAGCACTGGGATTCAACCAGTTCAAGAAGTTTATTTCATCCGCTGAAGCCCGGGGTCTGGTTGAAACCAAGGTGGAGAAGATGACGAGTTTTGTAAAACGGCAGTAAAAGATTACCCTGCGGCATATACCAGGGCCGGAGAAAGGATGGGGATGCCATCCTTACGGTCTTTCAACGAACGGCACCATGGACCGACAGGGTCGGCAGGACTGAGCTCTTCAGGCCCCCAGGGTTCTTCTGAAATCAGATCGTCCACAAGCAGCGCCGCCCGGCGGCCCCGGTGATGGATTTCCAGATAGTAGGGCAAAACTGTTCCCGGCGGCCTCAGACCCATAGGGCCCACAATGGGAATTATCCCCCCGCCGATACTGTAGCCCTGCCCTGAAATGTTAATTCTGGAAGGATCCATAACTCCCCGGCGGTGAACAGAGCCCGCCGGTATGGCCCAGGATTTGCCGTCGGCGGAAAAAACAAGATATGGACGCCGCAGGTGTTTCTCCGGCAGGCTCCAGCTGAGGGATAAACCTGCTCCCGGATTATTTTTCAGCTCCAGTTCACTGCCGAACTCCCGCTGCAGCATGTTCCTTGTCATTTCCAGTCCCATACCTCTTCCGCCGTCGTAGTCGGCATCATTGAGGGTTGAAAATCCCGGAGTGCAGAGAATATCAAGCAGACCGGGCTTGGGTTTATCCGGAGTTTCCCGCAATAGCCCTTCCCGTTCGGCCCGCTCCATCACGGCCTCTTCGTCGATACCTTTTCCATCATCTTCAAAGAGAAACCGGTATGAACTTCCCGACGGTTCGACATGGAACCTCAGTACTCCAGTCTCACTTTTCCCCGACAAACGCCGGCTCTCAGGAGGTTCAATTCCATGACGGAGAGAGTTCCTGACCAACTGCCGGAGTATCTCCCCCAGGATTTCCTGTGTTGATACATCCAGGCCGCCTGATAGTGCGGTCCACTCAAAACGAGCTTTCAAGTCTCTCCGCTCAGCCAACCGTGTTACAGCCTCTCCGATTTCAATTAGCATGGGCTCCAGGGGTTGAAATGCCAGAGTTTCAAGAGATTTCTGCAGTTCGGCGGATAATGTCGCCTCGGGAGTACCGGGATTTCTTTCAAGCCGCCAGGCCAGTTCTTCTGCTATCTGCAAAGTTTCAGCATAGCAGGATCTATTGACAATCAACGTGGCATCGTCCTGCCGTGAGCTATCGTTTCTTCCACTTAGAGGAAGCTCATTCCGGGCAAGGATGTCTTTATAATTCAGCTGAACAAGCTCAACAGCACTCACGAGATCGACATTGGCAGCTGCGAATATTTCTGACTCAGGTTTATCAGTGGTAAACCAGAATGACAAATGAGAAAAATCAGCCTCTGTATCATCCATCGGAGGATGTGCTTTAACCAGTGTCATACCGGTTTCCAGCTTGGAGGAGAGAAGGTAGGCCCTTGGATAAGGAAGAGGCTCTGAAGGATCTATCCGACAGCTGAGCCTGTAAAAATGTTCTCCACGCTGCTGTGATTCATTTAAAACCAGCCTTTCAAGCCCGGAAAACTGCACTACCCGGCTTGAGGCCTTTTTCAAATCTGCTGAAGCCGGCAGATTCTTATGTTTATTAATCGTGTTCTCAAGGCTCCCGGCAGCTTCAATCCAATCTATCTTTTTCCCGTCAGAGGAGGAGAGCCTGTCCTCAAGATAATGAGCATCCTTTTCAAGATCTGCCCAACCAAGAAAGGAAGCACCGGATTTGAGAGAATGGAGAGCCCTGGCATAATCCAGGTGATTATCAGAACTTCTCAATATCCCGAGCAGTTCATCAGTATCTCTTAGAAATGATTCTATGAATTCTAAAGCCATATCAATTCTGAGGCCTCCCCTCGTGAAGGGATATAATGAGTTCAATCTCACCACGACTCATATCAAGCCTGGAAGCGATGGACTCAGGGCTGTCTCCCTTTCTGTGAAGAACAAGGGCCTTATCACGGATCGGCAGTGATTCAAAATCTATCACCGGATTTTCAGTCCCCGGTACTTCAACATCGAGGGTAAGGGGTTTAGACCGGGCCAGGGAGGAATAAACCTGGCTGACTGTTTCCTGTTTTTCCTGTTCGCGTTTCAGAACACCGGCAACTTTAGATGCTTTATCAATCTGTTCATGTATAACTCGGATTTGACTCTCAAGCAGGGCAATATTCCGTTCAGTGGTACCGTTAAGAGCTGTTACCATCTCCCCGATTTCAACTTTCAGCTTTTTAATAATTGTTTCGGTTTCCAGTTCACGCCTTACCCGGCGTCGCCAGAAAAAAACAAACATCAAACAGAAAGTGAGAGAAACAAAGAATGAAATTGCAATGGAAAGAAGTATCATTTTCGGTCAGCCGGACAAATCAACGTGACGTCCGACATCGGGGTCTGTAACAATCTCAACGTTGCTGCCGTCTTCTTCATCTTTCTCTTTTTCATTTTTCTTGCGTTTTTCGCCTTCCGGAGTTTCTTCTGATTCATTGTCTTTTATTTTTTCAGTTTCTGTATCTTCGGGAGCTTCTGTTACCTTACGGTCGTCAGCCATCTCTCTGGTAACTTGAGACTTTGCAACCTGAGCCTGCTGCAGAGCGGCCTGCTCTTTGATATGGGATTGTTCTTTCCCAACTTCACCCATTTTGACAAAAAGGGTCTGAAGATCTATCGGTTTTATACCCATCTGTTTTACCTCCGGATGAGGTCGTCATCAATATCCTGAAATTTCACGGTTCGGATATAATCATCCTCTAGAATAAATGTCACCGGACTATCGAAAGGATCTTTAACAACAAATTCTACATTCCGAATTCTCAAAATTACCCCGGCAAGTACTTTTTTCGCAGCTGAAACTCTTCCATGGGTAAGCAGGGAATCGAGATACTCCTGCTTCTTCTGAATCTCGCTGCTGATTGATTCCATCTTTGTATGCAATTCATTGTGCTGAACTCTCAGTTCTTCAAATAACTGTTCTTTTTCTTTTGACAGGCGCTTACGCTGCATACGAACCTGCCGCTTGAGTCCCTGAAGATTCAAGTCAACTTTATCACGCTCCTCTTCTACTGCATTCAAGGTTTCATTGAGCTGTTCAATTTCCTCTTTTACAGCAGGATCAAATCCGACTTCAATCAGGGTTTCCGAACCGCCGGCAGAACCGAGGATAACAGCATTAACCTCTTCTGAAGCTCTCACATGTCCACCGACAATTTTTGCCCGGCGTCCTTTACAGAGTACTTTCTTCTGGGAGACAACATCAGAATTAACAATACCGGCACTGACGATGACAAACTCTCCGGCTATGGCCTGGGAATTCTGTATGAAAGACGACCAGATAGACTTCCCTGCTGTAATATTACCGAACTCTGTTCCCTCTCCACCATTAATACCCCGGGAAACAATGATATCTCCCCCGGCATTGAGATTAGCTTTACCGACATAACCAGCTACTTCAATTTTTCCCTGGGCTGTAACCGAATAACCATCTTCCACATTTCCCTTGATTTCAACCGAACCTAGAGCATTAACGTTTCCGGTTCTACCGTCAACATTCCCGGGAATAACAAGTATGGTTTCCACGGTGATTTTTCCGGCCTTAAGCATGACGTGTCCACTGGCCGTTGCTACCACAGTGGCACCGTTATCGGTAATGGTAACGTTCTTTCCGAGGCCGATTTCCATATCCTTTCCGTCCTGAGCCGGAATGTACCTGCCGTATACTGTGCGGCCATCTTTTCCGGGTTCCGGCGAGACTTTCCGGGCCAGAGGCTGATCTTTAACAACATTCTGGAATTTGTTGAGTTCTTTAAAATCTACACTGCCGTCATCACGTTCCTGTATGTGGATTTTGTCAGGTTCAGTTTCGAAATTGTAAATAACTTTAGCCGGAGCACCATGTATAGGGGGTGTTCCTTCAGCGACAAGATACGGTGTGTCAAAGAGCGGAAAATCTTCAAATTCCTGCAAGGCATCATCAAGTATGCCATAAACAATACTGTTGTTTGCCAGAAATCCCCGGATATCTTCAACCGTCAGATCCGCTCCTCCGGGGCCGGGCTCGGTAACAGTAATGGAAGCTTTCATACCCTCTTCGCTGACATCAAGGGAGCATAAAGCGTCATTGGCAGGGTTGTATGAGAACTCGCCTACCTTTACCCACATTTCATCAGCCTGTTCAACTACAGCAGTTATTATCGCTAAATCCTGCTCGAGAACAGAACGGTCGTGAAGTTTGCCTACAACGTCTTCGACGACTATTGGCAGGCCCTCTCCGACAGTAGGGAACACTTTGGCCCATGCACCATCCGAGGCAAGGCGCACCGATAATCTGCCGTTGGAATCGGTGGCTATGGGCACATCATCCTGCTCGTAGGATTTAAGGTCGAGTTCTTCTTCGAGGCTTTTCTCCTCACGTTTCATTTTATTCTTAACAGATTCGTAGGCAATGATACGGCAGGGAGAACCTTTTATTCCGAAGATTCCTGCTTTGCCCTTATCGAGTATCTCGTATTCCAGAACTCTCAACGGCAATCCGAGCTCTAAAGAGGCCTGTTCGAGTGCATCCTCCAGATTCTTTCCAGATACCTGCACACTTTTCATCTGCTTTGTGTTCTCGATCTCGGCTTTCATCTTTTCACGGAAATCATCGAGACCGATCATGGTTAAAAAATACCTTTCTTCATATTTGTCAGCTTCACCCGCAGCCGGCTGATTGCTTTGGTATGAAGCTGTGAGATACGGGATTCGGTTACATCAAGAACCTTACCGATTTCTTTAAGTGTCAGATCCTCATAATAGTAGAGAACCAGAACCTTTTTCTCTTTCTCCGGAAGTTCATTGATGGCCTCTACAATAACACGTCTCATTTCACCTTTTTCGGCAATCGCATCAGGACGAAGTGAATTGGGAGACTCGATACTTTCTACAATTGAAATCTTGTCATTATCTTCGCCGGTATACCAGACATCGTTCAGAGAAAGCATTGAGGTGCCGCTCACCTTAAGCATCATCTGATTGTACTGGGAAAGACTCATACCCATTTCACCGGCAACTTCTTCATCTGTTGCCCCACGACCCAGTTTAGCTTCCAGATGCTGGACTGTATCGTCAATTTCACGAGTTTTCTGTCTTACCGATCTTGGTACCCAGTCTATGGTTCTCAATTCATCAAAAATGGCACCACGAATTCTTGTTACCGCATATGTTTTAAACTTTACGTGTTTATCCGGATCGAACTTTTCAATAGCATCAAACAGGCCGAAAATTCCAAAGCCTACAAGGTCGTCAAAATCAACATTCTGAGGCATACCCACTGATACCTTACCAGCCACATATTTAACCAACGGTGCGTATTGCTTAACAATAGCATCACGTATGGATTGCTCCCGGGTGCTGCGGTACTGATGCCAGAGCTCTTTCTCGGGGATTCCGGCAATTATCATGTCATCATCGGCCATCAGTTCTAACCCTTCTCATCTCTTTTAATAACAGTGTGTATAGCCTGCGCTAATTCTTCCGGATCATGATCCCCGCCGCCATCACCCTTGGAGGATGAAGCACCAGCCCCTGCAATATCATCATCTACTTCCGAAAACGACCCTGAAAACCGGTCAAGATTGTCCATTTGAGCCTGATCCGCATCCTCAAGCTCCTCTATATCACCATCGGTTGTAACACCAGCAGTTTCACCGCTGCTCTCAGCCGCTGTATCCTCTGACTCGCCGATCTCCGGCTGTTCAGCCGGCAGCACAATATCAACATGGCTGCCCGGAGACGCTGTCCCGTCTTCTGCCTCTTTACCGACGTCTGTCTCACCGGCAATTTTTTCTTCAGCTTCCAGAATCTCCGGAAAGAACCTGTTGAGCAGCAAATTCAGCCCAACAGCAAGAATCAGAAAAACAACTCCTCCGATCAAGGCCCTGGTGATAAGAATACCGAGAGGGATTCCCCCCAAACCTCCGCTGAGCAGAGAAACCGCCATAGCTATAATGGCGACTGCGACTACAAATTTCCAGTTAATGTTATCAATCACTGGTTTGCGGTTCCCAACCTCAGGATAGGCGACCTCAAAATTACCGTCAACTGTCCAGACGGCCGAAGAGCCGTTTGAGGAATCGGGATACCCCACCTCCTTCTCTGTATTCTACTTTTTCAAGTCTTCCTACAATATGCTGCATGCATTGTGAGGCCCGGCTGCGGGGTTCATTTATTATAAACGGTTTCTGTTTTCGAACCGAAGCCGGAACTGCGGGATCGTCAAAAACAAATCCAAGATAATCCACCTTGATATTCAGGAACTGACCGGTGATATTGATAACCCTCTGGGCAACTTTTTTCGCCTCGGTAACACTGGAAACTCTGTTTACTATCAGTTTCAGCCCAAGATCCAGATCGTCAATCTCGGTGGATATAATCTTGATAATGCCATAAGCATCGGTGATAGCCGTAGGTTCCGGAGTGGTAACAATAATCGCCTCATCAGCTGCTTCAATAAAAGCCAGGACATTGGAACTGACGCCGGCACTGGTATCGATAATTATAATATCCGCATCTGCAAGTGCTGTCAGTTCACTGACAAAACTGTTTCGCTCCTCTTCGGTAAGATTTGCTATCCGGCTGAACCCGGAGGCTCCGGCGACGATTTGAATGCCGTAGGGAGTATCAATAATGATATCCTTCATCTGCTTCTGTTTACGGATTACATGGTACAGATTGAACTTGGGTATCACACCCATAACGACATTCACGTTGGCCAGTCCGAGATCGGCATCAAGAACCAGAACTTTCTTCCCAAGCCGGGAATAGGCAATGGCCAGATTGATAGATATATTGGTTTTCCCTACTCCACCTTTTCCGCTGGCCACGGCGATAATCCTGGTTTTTTTCTCATCCCCTGCGGAAGAACCATTACTCTGGGCTTTGACAATCTCTCTGAGTTTTTCTGCCTGATCACCCATCATCATCTCCAGGCTGCAGTTAAATCTGCAGCGGGATACTGTTCTTCCAGCTCGGCAAGTCGATATTCCAGTCCCTTCAACCTCGATAATAACCGGAGGGGCGAGGCAACGGCTATGTCTACCGGAACACTCTGTCCGTCAGTAAGATAACTCAGGGGCGTTTCAGATTCTGAGAGTGCACTCACCAGATTACCGATTCGGGTGGTTTCATCAAGTTTTGTAAGAATTACCGACCGGTATCTGAAAGATTTAAAACGGGTCATTATCTGTTTGAGATCCGATGTTTTAGTAGTGGCACTCAGGGCCAGGTGAACTTCAGCGGTTTCACCGCAGGCTGAGAGCAGTTCTCTCATTTCCTCAATCCTTGATTCATCTCTCGGACTCTTCCCGATTGTATCTACCAGTACAAGATCTGCATCTGATGAAAGTGCGATCTGCTTCCGCAACTCGTCATAGTCATCCACTGCATTTACCGGAATCCCCATTATTTCACCGTAGGTTTCCACCTGAGCTCTGGCACCGATACGAAAACTGTCAACAGTGATAATCCGGACAGCTGCTTTTTTTCCTGAAAGTCCGTTAACAGCTGCCAGTTTTGCAATCGTTGTTGTTTTACCTACCCCGGTCGGTCCAACCAGAATAAAGATTCTGGGCCCCTCAGTAATTTCCTGCTGAAAATAAGAAACACTGCCGGCAATCATAACTGCAGCTTCATGCTGCACGAGTTCTCGATTTTCAAGATCAGCGGCACTGAATCTATTCCGCAACCCATTGAGGATGCTGCTTGTATAGACTTTATCAAAGTCATTCTCATCCATTAATTCCGATAGTTCTGCAAGTACCGGGAACGGCTCTGCAGGAGGTGTTGAGGCGCTGACTGCAAGCTGCCCTTTTAAATCTCTAAGTTCTTTTAACACCTCACCAATCTGTTCTTCAGAACCCGGAGCATGAAAATCGACAGCTGCAGTCTCAGAAATAGTCCGTACAGGAGGTATGTTTTTTCCGTTGGCAGCCAGTATCGCTGCACGGGATTCATCATCTCGGCTTCTCTGGACAGCCCTTGTTTCGTTAACATTACGAAGATACCCGCGGTATTCGAAGTTGACTTTTCCAAACAGACCCATTATTCCCGGAGCCGGAATGGTTTTGTGAAATTGAATATTAGCTCTGTCACCGTACTTACTTTTAATACGTTCGATAACTTCAAGATGGGATTTTCCCCTCTCGCTGAAATATTGCGGCATCAGAATTCTCCTAAACGGATTTCTCCCAGGGATTCAATCTGTATTCCCTCGGCAATTTCCGGAACTGAAAGTATAACTAAATCGGGCATATCCCTGATTATTGTTGATCGGACTAACGGTCTGGCCGATTCACTGCACAGAATTACCGGCCAGGAACCTTTATCCCGTGCAGATTTTACCGTATTGGCAACGGAATTCACCCAGTTCCTCTGAAACTCCGATTCCAGGGCTGCGACATCCCCGGTGACCGTTTCCATTCGGGAATCTATAATAATTTTCTCCAATGGAGGATTGATGGTGAGTACATGAAGTTTCCGGTTGTCATCCGCATACTGAAGACAGATCTGCCGCCCCAGGGACTGTCTGGTTTTCTCTACCAGATAGCCGGTGTCTTTGGAGATTGAGGAAAAATCCCCGAGGGTTTCCAGGATAGCGACAAGATTCCGTATGCTCACCTGTTCCTTCAGCAGTCCCTGGAGAATTTTCTGTATTTCTCCTAAAGTGAA
>Ga0164315_10001299_pt1 | contig 18796 bp, 24 predicted proteins | sample GuaBasSedimGuay6_FD_113737 | JGI IMG/M metagenome (GOLD analysis project Ga0164315, IMG submission 113737) | Subseafloor sediment microbial communities from Guaymas Basin, Gulf of California, Mexico - Guay6, Core 4569-2, 0-3 cm | ecosystem: Environmental > Aquatic > Marine > Hydrothermal vents...
AGAGGGTTTTGTAGTTATTGTAGACGAAAATGACCTGGACATAAACGCTGGGTGTAAGTAGGAGTAAATTATGGCTGAAGGCTTAGTTTTAAACAAGATGTACAAGAACAAAGACTACAACGCTGTGTTTACTTCTCGGATGGTAAGGGTAATGTTCTTGACCTAACAGACTACGACATTACTTTTGTAGCTAGAAAGATTTCTAAATCTCCAAATGTTATTGTGTCTGCTCTGGATTTGGCTACTTTTCCCCTAGAGGGTAAGGGGCTTCTTAAGCTAGATCCCGCAGATACAGATGTGGATTTAGGCTCGTATGAGTTCCAGTTGGTTGGGAGCGACGACCAGAATGAAGAGCATATGTTTAACAGCGGTACTTTTATGCTGAAGAAGTCGTTCCTGTAGCTTTATTAGGTGTAAAAACAATTCTTTTAGACTTGTTTGGCCTGTATTACTTTATTAACTAGGATAAGAGGAGATTTAAAATGTCTGAATTTGATTACACCCTGGAAGAGCGAACCGACCGAGATATCACATCTAAGCTATACTCTAGTTTCTTTGCTGTTAGTGACATCGCTTTTGTTGTAGCTGAGGTAGATACAAGTAAATGGAATGTGAATATTCAGCTTGTAGATTTAGCAGGCCAACCGGTACTGAAATCTATGGTCTTAGAGGTTTACATGAGTTCAGACCCAGATGATATCATCCCCAGTGGTGCTACCTCCTGGGCTATTACTGCCGCTGGTGCAGGCACGCTTGTTCTGGATACCACCGCAGGAGAGATTGCTACTTTCCAAACAGATGCCGAGGGGAAGCTAGACATCACACTAACTGAAACTGGAGCGCTGACATCTTATATGATTGCTAAGTTACCTAATGGAGAATTATCCGTTAGTGATCTTATTACTTTTGTTGCTTAGTAACCAGACAGACTAGTTCTATAGGAGAGGGCACGCTAGTGCCCTCTCTTTATTTATTAGGGGTGGTTTTATGGGCGCATTTAAAGACTGGGTATTTGGCAGAAAGTTAGTACTAAAGAAAACCTTTGATTTGGCTAAAAAGGCACCAAGAGACCTAGACGAGAGGATGAATTCTTCTTTAGCTCTGTCTCATGCTAGTAGATTTGTTGATGATGTTATCCGGCTATTAGGCAAAGAGAAACTGTGCAAACTAGAATTAGAGGGTCTTGTTATCAGAGGGAAAAGAATTAAGCAAATGCTTAATGATTTTAAAGATTGACACCAAAGAGGTTAAGTGATATTCTTTTGTCAAGGATACTATTATGACTACAAACACATGGTTTAATTCTCTAGGTTGGTGGGACCAGAAAAAAGCCTTTGCGGATTTTGTTACCTACAGAGAGGAAGACACACTAGAGAATTTTCATACCGCAGTAGAGTCTGCTATTGCTGTTATTAGGGTGGTCTATTCCACTCACAAGTTAAAGGCTATTCACCAAGGGGATGAAGAAGATTTAATTTCAGCGGCGGCCATGACTATTACTAAGGCTCTACCTAAGATGCGTCTTAAGCCTGTAGAAAAATTAGATGACGATAAAAAATACATGCGCTATTTGTTTACCTGTGTTTTGAATGCTTTTTACAGGGAGTTTGATTCCCTGTATGGCAAGATGAACAAGATATACAAGAAACTGCATGATAGTGACTTTACACACGGTGACCAGCAGAAAAAAATAAAACAAGTCATATCAAGACTTTTGCTAGAGAAATTACCTGAACAATTGCTGGAGGAGGCTGTAGACAATATTCGTTTTTCAGGAAATAAGAAAAACGTGTGTGTATACATCTTGGAACAGAGGGTGGCGGGTAGAGAAATAGCTAAGTCTATAATACACTTGTTAGGGTGTACGGCTAAAAAACAATTTTTTGTGTACTACTGCAACTACCTGCTGGGGCAGTCTTTTTTAACCTTGAAAGAAGTTAATATGCTCGAAGACAATTTTTCGATGCCCGATTTAGCAGAAGACGAGTTAGTTGAGCCGGAGAAGGAAACTACTAAGGAGCGCACAGATGAGTAGTAATGTTTATTTAGACGTTTTAGAGGATTTAGAAAAATTGGTGGAGGAAGAAAACGACAAAACACACCAAAAAATCATGGATGGGGATATCCCTCTCCAGGATGTCTGGGAAGAAGCCGAAGACACGGAATAGTGTTGACAGCCTTTAGTTTGTTTAGTATGCTTCACTTATGAACATACCTAAGATATTCTACGAGTTGTCTAACCGCGCAAACAAAGCAGAAAAAATTACCCCAGAGGAAATAGAGCTGTATGTGGTAGCTCTCAAAGAAGATACTACTTTCTTGCCCGAGGTTATTGCTATTACGGGGGTGGATATTTTTCTTGAGCTGGTAACCAAATTAGGTGGCCAGCGTATTTTTTTCCCCACGCCCGAAAAAATGTGTAAAGATATCGCTGTTATAAAGAAAGAGGGGGAGTCATCATGAGTGAGAATGGCAATATTCTTTTGCATGGGATGGCTAATAGCCTTCTTGAGGCCGCTGTTACAGACACGGTAATAGAAAAGGGGCTTATTGACCAAGCTGAGACACTAATAACCGTACACCAACTGTATGTTCAACTTTTGTATGTGGGGATTATTATTGATCGTATTGCACAACTTCCTAGTTACCTAGATTCTCTAGATAGTATCGTGGAAGATATTGACCTAGAGGATATCGCAGAAGCTAACGTGCAAGTAAAAATACGGGCCATTTCTGCGCTTAATCAGGCTATTAAAACTAAGGTGGAGCTTGTTAACTCCATGATGGCCTCGAAAGAAGCTGTCGGGGTTCTTATTGCGCAATTAAGGGAAAATTTTGGGCAGGAAGAAACCTCGGGGGGGTCAGAAGACGCCCAGTTGCTAGACAAAATTAAGGATATGCCTTCTGAAAAAAGGCAGAAAATTTTGGGGGGCGTCATACAGCTTCTTCAGACCCAGTTAACAACCGATAATAGAGAGTAACTAGGAGAAAATTATGTTTTATGAGGTTATTTTTTTAGCGACTATTTCTTGTCTTTTTATTGCCTCGACGCTTCTTTGGTTTGTATGGGTGCCTAAAATTATTATTCGTTCCGTAGTAGTACAGCTAACGCAAGAGTTACTCGTTAGGGATGATAGATTAGACAAGGTCAAAAACGCGATTGGCCGCGCTTTAATTACAAATGAAACAGCCCTAGATCCTGAAAATTTAGATGAAGAGATCGGGTTTATTGACGAGGAGTTAGGCTATGATGACAGCAAGTAAGGTAGAGAAGCTTGTTGATGCTTTTATACTAGATATTGCTACGCTGTATGAGCCAATAATTGCTGCTAGTGTAGAGGATGTGTTGTTTGAGAACATGGTCACAAAAGTAGTAGAATTAAAAAAGAAATTAGTGGTGTCCTTAACTGAGGTACCTGTAGAGGAGCCGGTTGTTACGCCACCCAAGCCCGTGGAAGACCTGCAACCCCAGTCTTCTATCCCCAGAGAAGTAGGATCTGCGGGAGCAGTAAATGAAGTTTTTAATTCCACAGATTTTGAGTCCATGGCTACGGCAGCATCTACGAGTAGGGCTTCTTCTGGTGCCCCATCTTCTGCGGGTTTTGTAGACGAAGAAACGAATGTCCCCGCTCACAATTTAGGATTGTCTGTTGCCGAAGAAAATAGGATATCCGCTGGGTTACCGGCAAAAAGAAAAGCCCCCCACATACAAGTAGACCACACGGGGGTTACAGAGACCTCGCCTCACCCGAATATTCCTAGACCTGTTCCTGGAAAATCGGGGGTAGCTGCGAAAGTAAAAGTAACAGAGGTAGGAGTTACGGAGGAAACTAAAAATATTCTTAGGCGCTTACAAGATATTTGTATGCCCCACCAAACATCTCCCGTTAAAGCCCTGAGTGGTATGGCTTGTGCTGTTCTTTCGCTTGTTTCAGCTTATTTACCCATAGACCACCCAAAAGAAGCCCCCAGATACGAGAGTGTAAAAGCGCTATGGGGAGCTTTACAGAATATTATATCCACTCTAAAAAAGACACAGGGGGAGCTGGGAAAATACAGAGAACTTGGGGGGCTACAAAAAGATATTGACGCTCTTATAACGCAGCTTATAGTTGAGACAGCCCAGTATTCTTTACCCGACGAAGTACCCGTGGAGAAAAACGAGGAAAACCCTACGCAAGAGGAGGAAAAAGATGCTCAGTGAAGACACGAGGGTTTACTTGGTTAAGGTCGATATTTCGCTTTTGGGTGGGGGGTGTTTAAGCGCTATTGATGCTATTGAGGCTAGTAGTTCTGCTGAGGCCACAAGAGTTGCAGTAAATAGTTTAATACTAGCTGGGGACAATGCTGTATCTTTTGGGGAGACTATAATTTTTCCTGGGGTTGTGGCTAGTGCTAGTGCCGAGGCTTTAGGAGTTATAGACCTCTCGGAGGAGGATAACAAGTGTTGGCTTTATTCTGTAGAAGCCTGGAAAGATTTTGAACGTAACCTAGAGCAGGGAGTCAAGAAAAAATCTCGTAAAGAAGCTCCTGTGTTTAACGAGGAACCCCCAAGATAAATGAAAAAGAACAAGAATGATATTGGGAGTATTTTACCTGTAGTTGCCCTTGACTCCTTAACTGACGAGGAAAGGGTTGCAGTAGAGGAAGTTTTATCTAGTGTATTAACTGGGGGAAACTTGAGCATATTGGATACCATATTTTTTGAGGATTACGATGAACAGCCAGTAACTCCCCAAGAATTTCTTTCCTCTAGTTACTATCTGGGTTCTTTTGTGGAGTCGTTGTACCCCAAGTGGAAGGAAGAATTAATCTTTGTCCTAGACCCTAAGAATGGTATTAACGAGTGGATTATTTTTGGGAGCATCGGGACAGGAAAGACTGTGGCTTCTTGTGTCGCCCAACTTTACAAGCTATATGTTCTTAGTTGCATGAAAAACCCCCAAAAACTTTTTGGACTAGCCACACATCTACCAGTTTACTTTGCTTTCTTCTCCACAACAAAAACAAAAGCGGCTGACGCTATTAACGCTAAATTTCAGTCCATGTTAAACATGTCCCCCTACTTTAGAGAGAAGCTCCCTAAGAACCCACGTAAAATCTTTCTTCAGGGAGCAGCAAACCTTTTCGGTGCGGGGTATAGAGAACACGCTAAAAGAGATGATTTATTTGAGCTAGTCCTGCCTCATAATATCCACTTACTCTTCGGTTCTCAAACAGGTCATGCCCTCTCTTTGGATGTATTTTCCGCTACTTTGGATGAGATGAACTTTCGTAGTAAGCGTTCTATTCTTGACGAAGATGACGAGAACAGCGCCAAGCAATTGTACCACCAAGTAAGGACTCGTATTGAGTCTAGATTTATCTCTGCCTCCTTCAACCCCGGCCTTCTTATTAATATCTCTTCAGCTAGATCAACTGATTCTTTCGTTGAGGAGCGTATTAAGGAGGTTAGGGATAACAATATTACTAACGCACATATATCGGATTTCGCTCTTTGGGATGTTAAACCAGGAAGGTACGGTACTTCTAGATTCAAAGTTTTTGTTGGGTCAGGTTTTAGATCCTCCCGTGTTTTAAAAGAGGGGGAAATTGTAGACAACCTTAAACCTGGGGAATCTATTATTGACATCCCTACCATTTTCCAGGAATCCTTTAAGCTCAATATTGATTCGTCTATTAGGGATCTTGCAGGTATTCCTACTGCCGCTATTAATAAACTATTTAAACATAGAGAACTAATACAAGAGGCCAACGACCCCAACCGTAAGAACCCTCTTATGCCCGATACTATTCGTTTAGGTGTTCGTGGGGGCTTGGAGTTATCTGACTTTTTTGACTTGGAGTTAGTTAGCCGGTACGACAATGTAGCAAGACATTTGCTACACCACCCAAGAGTTAATAGATTTATCCACGTTGACTTGGCTAAAAATGCGGATTGTGCGGGTATTTCCTGTATTTGTATCCCCTATTATTACGAAAAAATATCAAAACATTACGATGTCGATAATGAAGTTAAATTAAAATTACCTTTTGTTTTTGTGGATTTTGTGGGCAGAATCAAAGCTCCTGAAATGGATGAAATTGCTTTCGATAAAATTAGGCAGTTTATTGTGTGGCTTAGAGACGTTGCGGGGTATCCCATACAGGGGGTATCTTATGACTCCTGGCAAAGTGTACACTCCATACAACTTTTACAGGAAAACGGTTTTGAGACTGAAACGGTCAGTGTAGACAAAACCGATGAGCCTTACATGGAACTTTACAACGCCTTTGTTGAGCATAGGCTTATTAAACCCCCACACGAAACACTAGACAAGGAACTTAAAGACCTTGAGCACAACATAAGAGCGGCTAAAGCTATCGTAGACCACCCAAGAAATAGCAGTAAAGATGTGTCCGATAGTCTTACGGGGGCTTATTTTGGGGCGCTTACTTACATACACAAACATGGTTTTGGTGCTGTGGGTTCACACCTAGTTACAGAAGCTATTATCAAGAACCTATGGACTAGGCATATATCTAGAAATAAGGCCGCGAAAGAATCAAGAGAGTTGGGTTACAAAGAACCTATCTTTATCCCTCGGTCTTTCGATACCAAATTCCAGAAAGCTTATCCTATTAAGTAGATAACTCTGCTTTATTTATAGAGGAGGACTACTATGTCTTTTAAATGTGATTTAGATGAGTATATTGAGTTTACCCTGGTAGAGGGTGTTCAACCAGAGGTGGACATTCTTTTGGAGGATGTACCAGTTCCTTCGTGTGCAGGCCCAAGCATGACCCCGTCTACAGGTCCTGTAGCAACAGGCCCAGGAATTAGCGGGGCAACAGCTCAGGCTACCTTCCAGGATAACGATAATCCTGCAATGTTTAGAGGAGCTAGCGGTCGAAATATCCCGGCTGCCATGTTCCAATCTCATCCCATTGCCGCCCCACCAGCTATGTTCGGGGGCGCTGCAAGGATGAGTCGTGCTGCTCATGAAGCCGAGGAGGTTCTTGGGGTTGTGCTTGCGGATTTGGAAGAATTCTCTTCTTTGGAGGAGTTTGGCCCAAGACGAGGTGACCAACTTAGAATTGATAAACTAGAACGGTCTGACATAAGGCGCAGGCAAGCAGACCACGATGCCAAGCACAAAGACGACAAGGGTGCAAGAAGAGTTCTTAGTACTCTCAGCCGCCCAAGACAAAAATTCGATCCTAGGATGTCTTAAAGAGGTATCTATATGCCCTCTTTTTTTAAAAAGCAAACACCTATTGAGAAGAGTACGGTTAGTCTCGGACCTTTGAGTGTGGGAGATACCATAGCTATAGTATTCACTACTATTGAGGCTTCTGCTACTGCTTTTTTTAAAGCTGCCAAAGCCTCTTCTTTAAAATCCAAGCTACCGACTAACCTGCCAGCTAGGGCTTTCAGTAAAAGTTTGCATGAGCTAACGCTACATAGAAAGGGTAGTATTTATGCCTCGGTAGTAACCTCCATTGATGGTGACAATGTTTTTCACCCGACTCGTTTTGCTTTTGCCCTAAAAAGACTAGGGGTCATAGATGATATTAGTGCTTCTTTGGACTCTTTCGGTTTGGCCGAAACGAGTGACAAGATGGCTAATGCCATTCCTTGGTTTTGGGCAGACGCCGTAGTTATTCAGCTCAACATGGTTAAGAAGGAGGTTAAGAAAAAAATAGTGGAGGCTATAAGTCTTTTCCCTGAGGAAAGCTCTTTAAATTTACTTGACCAAATGATAGAAGAACAGGTGACTAATAAGCCTCCTACTTCAGGATTAGTAGAGATGGCTTTTGGAATAGCTAATTTTGAAACATCCCCCGCAACACAACAAGCGTTTAGAACTAACTTTAGGCAGATGGCTCAGACAAGGAATATCGGATTTTTAGACAAGAATAGTTCTTTAGAGGCTATTTTTGAGAGCTTTAGACAACATATTCTAGCTGACCCCAGCGCAATACAGAAATTACTACCAAATGTTAAGTACGGGAATGAGTCTTTCTCTCCTAGAGATTTTCAAAATATCTTCAGGAATAAGCTAGTAGTCACTAAACTAAGGAAGGCTTTTTTCGATAGTTACGATAAAGTTGGGCACACTATAAACATCACTAGACTGTATATGGCCTTAAATACAGGGCGGGTTGAGGACGCCATTGGGAACATGTTGAAGGCACACACACCAAAAAGGGTTACAAAAAATATTACTAGTGGTATAATCGCCAGTGTTGTAGGACTATTTTTTTCTTTTACTGGTGACACTAAAGGCCAGTCATTACCCATGATGAACACAATAAAGAGAGCCACAAATGCCTAATGTTATTGATACCTTAGTACGCCTTACCGGACTTGATACCATTCTAAAGCAAGAGATTGCCAAGAATGTCCAGGTAGGCGCAATTAATCCTCAAATTATGGCCTCGGATGACGTGTTAGGCGACTTAACACTTATTGAGGAATCTTTATCACAATTTAACCTCATTACTCGAATGCACAGAGACCGCTCTATGCGGTATCAAGATTATGATGCTATGGATAATTATGGCGATGTCTCTGTTGCCCTAGATATTTATTCTGAAGAAGCTACCCAGACTGATCTTATTCAAGAAGATAATATTTGGGTTACATCTGAAGAAGCAAACATAGTGGACATGCTGGAAACCATGTTTAAAAAGCTCAAAATGCGTACCATTATTCAAGGTATGTCCCGAGAAATTTTTAAATATGGAGACTTATTCATTAAGCCTAAGTTCGACGTATCAGGTATAAAAAGCCTTTTATACCTCCCTGCAAGATACGTTCAGCGAGTTGGTCCCGATCTTAATGGCGTAAAACACTACAAACTAGATAACCATCTGTCTAAAGTAGCCCCTAGAAAAGACGGTATTCTACTCCCTTGGGAGTGTGTACATTTCAGGATGGTTAGTTTTGGTTTTTCTACTTTGTATGGTAAGAGCGGTATTGAACCAGCTCGTAAACGCTGGCTACAGCTAAAACTTCTTGAAGATGCGATTGCAATCTATCGTTTGAACAGGGCTGTTGAGCGCATTATTTTTTATATTGATGTAGGTCAAGCCTCCCCTCAAGAAGCTTTACGTATTGTCCAACAGTACAAGCGCAAGTTTGGTAACAAACGTCAGTATTTGGACCCTAACGCGCCTTCTGAGTTCCACCAAGCCTATGACCCCCACAATCTCCTAGAGAACTACTACTGGCCTATTAACAGTGCTACAGAGCGTTCTAGGATTGAGAAACTAGCCCCGCCCCAAGAACAGGGGCAGCTATACGATTTAGATCACTTCAACGAGAAGTTATATGTTTCTTTGGGTATTCCCCGGGATTATTTAACGGGGGAAGTATCTGGTTCCTGGAATAGCAAGGAGTCCCTTGTTTTACAGGATGTTCGTTTCTCTAGAAAAATTCACAGAGTTCAAGAGTCTCTTCTAGAGGGTGTTGAAACTATGTGCCGTTATCACATCGCCATTATTACCGGTGATGCCGAGTATGCCAGGAACGTACCCTTTAAACTGCACTTGGCGGATATCTCTAAAATCGCTCGTCAACAGTATGATCAAATTCTCCTTAATCGTGTTCAACTGCTTGTCTCGTTACACGATATGGGAACGCAGATGCAACTTAGAAGGGATGTTTGGGTTCCTTATATTCTTAAAAATTATTTTCCTGACATTCCTGAAGAACTTCTTGGGCAGATTATTATTTCTGACCAAGAACTTGCTCAGGCACATGATCAACTTACGCAAGATCAGCAACCTCCCCCAGCACAAACAGCCTCTAAAAAGACAGAGTCTGTGGGAAGACAGATTATGCGGGATATTTTAGAAAAAAAGAATATCCGTCTACCTGGGTTGCACGAAGAAGAAGAAACACCGGATATTAGTGCCATCCCTTTTACTGAGTTTGAAAAATCTTTTACTCTTCCTCACCCAGTAGTTCTCCCAACTGTATGGTTGGAAGATATTGCCACCAAATATAGCCCTAAAAGAAGGGCTGTTCTTGAGGCTGAGAAAGTACTTAACGAGGATTTGTAGGAGAATTTAATGTCAGTGACTTACCAGAAGTTAGCAAAACGAGTAAAAACCCGGCTAGAAAAAGCGGAAGTTCTTAATAGCTTAAGCCAGGAAGAGGTTCATAAGGTACTATTACTTTCTTTTGAGGAAATCGTAGATGCCTTGTCCTTGGGAGAAGATATTTATTTGGAGGGTTTCGGGAGGCTGTATCCCGACTGTAGACCCCCCAAGAAATTAAAGTCAAATATAACGAATGAAGAACACTTGATTGATTACAAAATATTTGTTCGCTTTAATGCTTTTAAAAAGCTTAATAAGCAAGTTCAAAATTACCTAGTTAAACTAGGATTGGAGGGAGAATATGTTTCCGAACTTACCCCACACGCGTAAAGACACTAAAGACACGGCTTTTCAAACGGACGAGTTTACTACTATGGACGCTGAAATAGCCAAAAGATTCCAGCACACACATCCTGAAATTGTTGGTGAAGAAGAGCCGCCAAAGAAAGATAGTGACAAAAAATAATCTTTATGAAGCCAAGAATATCCGGGGACACAGAAATGTAAAGCAACCCTGGAATAGCTCCGCTCTAGTAGCTACGCTAGGTACCTTGGTTGGTACGCAATCGCGTAGTTTAGCTTCAAATATTGCGGGAAGGCACTACAACAATAAATTTGACTCCCTACAGGCAGCTTTTCAACGAGAGTTGTCTGTAGTGTTTAAGGCTATAAAAGAGGGGGATACTCTTTCCGCAAAAAAAATGAAGGGGCTGTTTCGCAAGTATTACACCTCGGCTTTTAAAATGGGCCTTAGTGTTTCTAAGGGAAGGGTAATAACCCACAGCATATCTCCCGAGGACTCTAGGTGGTTGGAGACATACATAACAAAAGAGTTTAATTTCTGGAAGAATTTTGTAAAGGATATAAAGAAAAATGAAGAAAAATTGACTCATCTCAAAAGGCTGGAAATGTACTCGGCTACATTACGTTCTATGTACACATCGGCAAAAGTTATCCATGCTCCTGCCCATACTGTATTTTATTGGAAGACTACTCCAGGAGAAAAGTGTTCTCACTGCTTGTTTTTGGCTAAAATGAGTCCTTACACTAAGGAGAATATTCCAACTGTCCCAGCTAGTGGGGATACTAAATGCTTGAGCAACTGTAGATGCCATTTAGAGCCTAAAATAGTGAGCATGACTAAATATATGTATATTAAGAGCAGAAATACGGCTAGAAATGAATTACTACGTCGGATGAGGCGTCTCTAGTAATTTATTACATAGTGGAGGAAGTATGGAACTCACAAAAATGCTAGACAAGCATATTGAAGCGTTACTAATAGACGGAGCAGAAGAAACAGATATTTCTCGTGGGCTTTTGTCCGAGGAATGTTTTCTTGAAGGAAACAGCACCCCTGTTTCTTTACTCGAATCTGTAAGGAGAACTATTATACGGCGCGGAGGTGTTAGGCATGTAACCCGGCGTACTGGGAGAGCAAACCCCTACCGTTCGGCAATCGCTAAAAGGTCTGCCAAAGCCCATAGAGGGTCTAGAATGCGGGGGCAGATGAAATACAGGAACTCTGCTAAAGCCAAGCGGGACAAGAGTGAGATTAAAAGGTTTAATGCCAGCAGGAGATCTACATCCAGACCTAAACCTAAATTTCACGGACCTCCGCGAAGAAGCACTAAAGCAAAGGCATACAGAAGTCCCAAGATAAAATCTTACAACCGCAGAAGGTAATAACATGCTTAATTTTGAACTCTACCCCGAATTAGCCGAACAGCTAAATGAGGACGATAAGATTCCCCAAGTGACACTAGACCACTTAACTAACTGGTCTTTGCCAGCAGTAAACCCCTATGTTGGGGGAAAACTAAAAAAAGAAACCACGGTCAAGGTTACAGAATTAGGCAGAGTAGAGACAAAATTTTTAAGAGAAAACGATGAAGCCGTGCATGGTTTAGCCCGAGTAACTTCCCGGTTTTTAAAACCAGAGAATAACACTAGTTTTCCCGCCCCGGAAATACGCGCAGGAGTTTTAGTTCCTGCCACGTTAAGAACAAGTGACCCCGAATTAGCCAGCAGGCTTCTTAAACCCAAATCTTGGGAAAGTTTAAAATCCGATATTTATCGTAGCTGGCTAACTAAATCTCCCGCAAATAAACTTACGTTTTATCTGTACTCCCTTGACCCAGATGTATTTACAGCCTTAGGTAAAAAACTTAACGATCTAGACCAGAAACTTGGGTGGGGTTTTAGTACACAAAGAGGTACACCTTTAAAAGAGATGGACGGAGCAAAAAGAACGGCCTTTCTTAAGATGCTTCAACAAGCTCAAAAATCTTTTTTCGCTAGTCATATACGGACAAATAAAGATTGGTCAGTTGTTGCTAAGATGGATTTTAATATCTTTTCCCAGGAAACAGACGGAAGAAAAGTACACAAAGTTTCTGTTGTTAAAGCTGGGGATGACGGATTGCACTCCCTCAGACCCGTGAATAAGGCAACTACAAGACTTAACGTCACACAAGATATTGAAAGTCTTAGTATGCTACGCGCTCCGCTACAAGAACTGTACAATGCTCTGTCTGTGCAAGAGTTTATCGCTTATACAACTACTAATTCCCCAGCAACTGAGGTTTCTGACGCGATTAATAGACCTCTAGGAGTGGAGAGCAGAAGAAAAGAATTTGGGACTAAGAAAAAAATCTCCTCCGAGACTACAAAACAGCTTAGTCAAGCTAAGCCGGAATTTACACCCTCTTCAGTTATTAAAGTTGCGGGGTCTATACACAGTACCATAGATGTAACTGTGTTGCCCACAGCAAACCAAGATGAAAGAGTCGCTCTTAGGTCTGATGGGTCGATAAGAAAACCTGAACAACCCGCTAACCAGGAGGTTAGAGGTTTAATACCCAGTATCCCCCAAGGGTTTAGGCTAGCTTCTTTCAACCAAAATAGTAGTTTCTCTGTAATCTATGGTATTCATTACGATAGCCCTATTCTTAACACTAAAAAAATTGGTAATGTATTTTGGTATGGCGAAGAGGCCCAATTTTACGCCGCCGCAGAAAGTTATGCTGCGTGGCTGGGGGATATGCCTTCCCCTGTGTACAGGATATATACTCTGAAAGGGTATGGTTCTGTTGGAGCTAATCAGTCTATTAGTCCCAATTTGTTTAATGCTAATGTTGGGTCTGACGCTAAAGAAATAAAAACGAAACACAGGGGTATTTTAACGAGCTTTAAACAGCATGTTAAAGCTGGTTTACGGGCTAATCCACGTCTCTTACAGAAATACTTACATATAGGTCCTGAACAATTCGAGGCTAGTTCCCTCCCTATTGAATGGACGCCACTTGAAGGAGTTAGTACAAAAGACTTCCAAGAGTATATAACTCGGGCAAGAAAATACCTAAAGAAGACTTTGGGTCTTAATTTAGGAGCGGATAAACAACTCTACACCCGGGTTGTGGATGGCAAAAAAATAAAAACAGTAAAAAGAGATACATACATCATTAACAAGGCCGGAAAAATTGTAGGGCATAAAACTAAAGATGTACCTATCAGGCGTTTTGATGATGTACTACGCCTGAGAAATAAGAAGAAGAGGGCTATCTGGGATGTCAAAGGGGAAGGCGATGAGTGGAAAGATTACTTCATCCAGTTTGTCTTAGGGCACAGAACCCACCAGTACCAGCAAGCTCAGACGATGTTAGTTATTCATGTTCAAGAAATAGTAGGCTCTGGGCATAAACCTAAAAAGAAAAATTTAGTTGCTTCAAAATCAGAGTGTGTAGAAGCTATGAACATGGCGGGGGGAGGGATTCCCATGCTAAGAAACCCCTTAGGTAAGGGGAACATCGAAGACCGGACTAGAAAAGATATAAACACCGGCAGGGTGTGGACGTATTTATCTGGAAGTATGAGTCAAGCTTTTCCATATTCTAGAATGATTATTCCTGATGTAAAAACTCCCGAGCAAGTGGATAAAGACAACCAACATCTCAGTGGCCTCAAAAACAAACAGAGAAAGGTACCTGGGCAGCTAAAAAGAACCGAGAGAGGGTTTGAATACGACGGAAAAGAATTTAGGGCTTTTAGTATGTTTGTGTCTATGCCCCGTTCCATAGCAGAAAAAAAGTTTGGTCTGATAGAAGGTAAGTTGGGGCGCTCTATTTTTTCTGACCTCAGTACTATGAACCGGTATAAGGGTAAGTTAAAGAGGGGCGGACATAACCCTATGGAGTTGGGTCTAACACCCAACCAAACAAGATATTCTCCTGCTGCGGGTAGATATGGAGATTTAGACCCTAGCTTAGTGGAGCCTTTTTCTATAAGTAGAAGAATAAAAACAGTTCTGCCCAAAAATTATTTTGACCACGAGGCATTTGGTCGGCGTTGGAAACCTATCGTAGATTCTATTACCAGAAAAGCGGGGGATATTTCAGGTATATTTATCGCTGGGGTTGAGAATATAGAGAAAGATTTGCAGACAGATAAAATTGACAAAGATAAATACGCCAAAATTTATAACACCTACCTTAAAGTATACAACTCTAAAGTTAGGAGTTTGTCTTTGCAAACCCGTAGTGCAATGTTGGGGTACATGAAAGGTCTGGCCACCGAAGTTGATAAAAACCGAAAAAATACTGCGGGGGATATTGGTGCCTATGACGAAGCAGATGATCCGGCACTAGAAGCCACTGCGCACATAGGCAATTACATAGGGCATGTTAAAGATTTCCTTAGGCGGGGGGATGTTCTTAATAGCGACGGAACTCTTAAGCCCATAAAATTACCCGATATTGGTGTAAGAGTAGCCACTAGCAGCTGGAGTGCCGATCTCGGGCATGAATATCATGGTGTTGCTAGCAGCCTGAAAATAAAAGCCCCTACTAGCGACATGGCTAAACTGTTTCTTATCTACAGACTACTCAGACGATCCGCAAGTAATCCTAAGCTGGGCAAACTAGCTGACCAAAAGTTTCCCGGTACTAATATCAGAATAATGGCTTCTATCCACAGTGATCTACTATTCCAATGGGCGTCAACTGATTTTCATGTCATTGAAGATGCAGATGACCCCGGTGTTAAATTCAGGCAGCCAAAGCGACGACCACTCCCGCGAGGAAACAAATTCATCGACCGACACGGGGGGGAATTTGCGGAACAGAAGAACGCCAGTTTAACAGGTTTTTATACAGGTAAGAGATAATGTCGAGCGTAACTATAGAACCTAGGCTGTTTAGTCTAGAAAGCCGAAGTAGCTCAAATGGGGCAATAACTTTTTACATTACAAGCACCCCCATTAATGGCCAATTTTTGAAAGACAGGGTATACATGTCCTCCTCTAGAACCTTGGGTTTGGAGTTACCAAAGACTAGCCAACAACTTTTATCTTTCATTTTAGGGGAAAATTCTTTTAACCACCATATATTTTCTCACAAACCCAAACGAAAAGATTTTGTTCTAAGTAAGGCAGAAGTCGGTAAAACTCTTTTAGACGCCTTCTTACACACTCGGTCCTCCTGGAAAACACGACATGAAGCTAAATTGGGGAGTAATGTAAGGACTATTAAATCCGCCGCAATGGGGTATACCACAGAACTTTGGTCTTTTTTCGACCCCCGAGAAAGTAGGAAAGCACCTCATAACCGAGTCTATGTTGAAACCCTGGCTAAACGAAAATTTGGGGGGGAGGTTAAAAAATCGTTTTTTTACAGCAACCGAGGAAAAGATGCTTACGCAACAGGTATCGTCCCCCTAGGTATAGCCTACAGGATCAGAGTTTACCACGGGTCTCTCCCCCCAGGGATTAAACCTGTTACTGATAAAGACGATGCTTCGGTGGCTAAACAAATTCGTTTAGGTGTGGGGGGCAATATTGAAGCTCTAGGTGACGAGATTTGGGTAGCCATAGGAACATTTGAAAGAGAAAGCCAAGGACATGAATACACCCTGACCAAAAAGGGAATGGCTTTCTCTAAAAAACATGATTTCGTGCAGAAACCCGTGAAAGCAGTTAGAGCGAAAAGTGAACGCGAAGCAATAGACAAACTTAAAGTTATTCTAAAGGCTAACATGCGTAGTAACAAGAGCGTGCTTAACCTATCTCCTGAGGAAGCTTACTTTTCTTGGGAAATGAATGACTTTAAAGTACTACCCAAGCTGGGGCTTACTGGTTATCCAAGAAGTTCGCACAAACAACACTTTATTAAGTAGGAAATTAGGAGGAAACTATGCACAGTGCAATTGACACCTTATACTACCAGTGGGCAACTGACGAAGAAGACAGGTCTAACCCCGAACTTCTAGAAAATATTCAAGATCTTAAGCTAGAGGATAAGCTTGACACACTACAGGGCGTGCTAGCTTACCTCGCTACAAATCTTATGGAAGCTCAGCTTGTTCAAACTGCGGTAGTTGATGAGTATACCAACAGAGCTTTGAGTGACCCTGAAATTTATGAAACCTCAAATAGTGAAACAATCTCAGAGGCTATTGGTAATATCCCCGAGGTTGCTGAAGTCAGCAATCTTTCAGAGGAAGCAGCGAATGAGCTTGACTTGTTCACAAAGGATTTTACACAGTCAATTATGATGGAGGTGGGGGACTATGAGGTTTAATAAGGGTTTTCCTATGACTCGACCTTCTCAGGTTGACGACCCAGAATTTAGAGAAGAAGCTATGAAAGCACTTCTTCGTGGCGGAGATGAAAATCCCAATCGAGACTTACGTGCTCGTGGTTGGGGTTCCCGAGCTACAGGAGAAGGGGAGGAAGCGTTGAAAATGTGGTACGAAGAACTAAGTGACATTGATGCAATGATTTCTGAGGCAGAAGAGATTATGCCTACTCTACTCCCTACAGGGGATCTTCTTGAGAAGATGGACGACATGGCTTTCAAATTGGAATCCTGGTACGCCACCCCTCTGCCATTTTACCAAAAGCGGCTTATGCACCACGCTTTTGACGAAGTTGTAGAGACTTCTGGTATGCTCAAGGGCGGTAAGATCAACGCTCTTGAGGCACAACGTAGGTTCGACACAGTTATGGCAGAGGTTGGTGAGATAGTAGACTTCAGCCGAATGATGGGCTAATACTATGCCTACCCTGTCTATGGAAGGCTCTGTCTTTCAAGCAGATGACTCTTCAAGAAAAGAGTTAGTGCAGTTTGCGCCTTGGGCAGACCATGAAAATATTATTGTGTCTCCTTCCACTGAGATTATACAAGATGCAGTTACACAACTATATCTTGTTGATCTAAGTGCAATGGTCCCGGTTTCTCTGCTTATACACCTTCACGAGGGAACTATAGGTATAGCTCTCGCAGGGCTTACTTACGACCCCCCTGGGGGGGCACAGCCCCCAATAATCAAAAGCATAAACAGCTTTTATCTCGAAACAACTGGTACCTTTATGTTTGTTAACCTAAATAGTGTAAACGAAATTAATATTATGGGTGGGAGTGCAACCTCTACCTATGATTGGGTTTTAGGCTACTAGCATGTCAAATATAACCGTTAATACCGAGATTCTTAGATCAACCGAGATTGATGAGTATAGGCTATTAGAGCTTTCTCAGATCTTTGATGTGAGTGATCTTACATACGGGACTATTAAATCTTTAGATTCGGCGGGTGTCAGTGTCCATACTTTGTTTGATAGCTCCGAGCATAATGCTACTATTGATTTTTGTATGGTGTTTGTCCTCTCAGGAACGGTTAATGTGTATGTCGAACAGTATGGGGGTACGTGGGTAGACCTACCGTACACCGCTCCTGGTACGTTCTGTATGGCGGGAATCCCCCTAGACTATGTGGAGGTCTACGTAAGTGATACTGTGGGAACATATATTAGTTTTACAGGCGGGAAAACCGTATTTCCTCCTAAGTAATATTGGAGAATAGTAATGGCTGAAGGTTCTAAATTTCCAGATCTAGGCCAATTTTTTGGCGAGGTTGGGTCTCCCGGCCAGATGATGCCTACTACTGAGGCAGCTAAATCCTGTCCCTTTTTGGAGGGCACACAGGCTTTTTGCTCTCTTGATACTGAATTATGCCCCTATGTGGGGTTTAACTACCGAAAATGCCGCAAATACATTAGTCAGATGGCGCGGGGTAGAAGTATCTCAGGAATTAATAGTATATACCAAAATAAAATGGTGGGATCTCCCGTAAAGAATGTCGGTTCTAAAATTGGAGAACAACTTGTCGAAACAAGTTCTATCGCCGCTATAGCCGCTGCTGCGAGAGCAGAAATATCGGGGGGAGAGGGAACTGCAAACCCTACATCAAGCGCCAAAGAAAGAAAGGCAAGTAAACCCGCAGGTGCAATTGAGAAGAAAACACGCACTAAAAAGAAGAAAGCTCCCCCCCAAAAAAGAAAAAAGTCTAAGGCAAAAGTAGAGGCAGAGGTCATAGATTTCTTGGCTGGTATCGACCAACTTGTAGACTACACTCCTGGGGCTACGCCAGATATAGATGCTGAAACTAGGAAAAGCCTTGTCGATCAAAGACACAACATAGCCCGAGATGTTTTGGCTAAGGCCACCATATCGGGGTTTAAAGGCAGCATGGCCTGGGCGTTAACTTTGGTTGACCGGCATGTGCCCAAGCTAACACAGGGTATAAGTGCCATAGACTACAAATACTCCGATCCTGGGGCAACAATGCCCGACGATGATGCGGATTTTATTCGCCAAACACCAGGATTAGTTTCTAGAGACGACGATGACGAGGTGGGTGTTTCTTCTTCGGA
>Ga0164315_10001300_pt1 | contig 18784 bp, 12 predicted proteins | sample GuaBasSedimGuay6_FD_113737 | JGI IMG/M metagenome (GOLD analysis project Ga0164315, IMG submission 113737) | Subseafloor sediment microbial communities from Guaymas Basin, Gulf of California, Mexico - Guay6, Core 4569-2, 0-3 cm | ecosystem: Environmental > Aquatic > Marine > Hydrothermal vents...
CACAAGCAGGTTGGTCAACAGCATATTTGCGAATATCACAGGCAATGAGTATGTGGCTTGCTGTTTCTTTCGTACTATGGTTTTTCATGTTTTTTGGTATTCACGACCTATATCACTGGACCCACCATGATGTTGTGGAACACGATGCCATTTTACTACATAAGTCGGGTTATCTAAATGTACCCTTCTTTACAATTAGGTTTGCCGTCTTTTTCTCTTTATGGATTATACTAACAATAATCCTAAGAAGACTTTCAATAAAACAAGACACATCTGATGATGCAGGTAGTGTAAAATTATTTGAGAAATTCGAGTTTACTTCAAAAATTACAATATTTGTTTTAGCCTTCTCATTCTCACTATTTGCAATTGATTGGCTAATGTCACTTGACCCACACTGGTACAGTACCATTTATGCTTTTAAGAAGTTCGTATCTGCTTTCCTCCATGGAACAGCAATTATTACAGCAATTGCCGTATTACTACATATGAATGGTTATTTGCCAATGTTAACAAAATCGCATAAGGCTGACTTCTCACGCTATATTTTTGCACTCAGTATTATCTGGGGATATATGTGGCTTTCCCAATACCTACTAATATGGTATGCTAATATTCCTGAAGAAACTATTTATTATGTTCCTAGGATTATGAGTGATTACAAAGAGTTCTTCTATGCTGAACTTATCCTTAACTGGTTGGTCCCTTTCCTTTTCCTTATGTGGAATAAAGTTGGAAAAACAAATTGGGGACTTCTAACCATTACATTTATTCTGATAATTGGACAATGGGTTGAACTTTATATGTCGATAATGCCAGGTACAGTTGAATCTCATTCTATCACTTATGTTGAAATTGGAACCTTTGTAGGTTATTTAGGATTGTTTGCACTGGTAGTTGCTACAGTACTTAGTAAAACCAACCTTATTCCAAAGAAACATCCTTACTTAATGGAGAGTCTTCACGATGACCATTAAATGATTTAGAACCAATAATTATTTATTATATAACCCGCTTAGGACTACGTTCTAAGCGGGTTTCTTTGTTTATAAAAAAATATATATGCATTTATGATATATGTCATATTTTTTATTATACTTGCATATGTTTAGATCTATTCTATTTAAAATCATTCTAAACATAACTTTTATTTGTTTAAATTTTATTGTAAACCAGTTATTTAGGAATTGTGTTACTTAATTACATTAAATCAGAAAAATATCAAACCAATAATTATATTCTAAATCTAATTTAAATTTTATGAAGTTATTTACAAGAAGAATTCTAGTGTTGAGTTTGGCCATTTTTATGTTTGGGGGATTTCCTCAAACTGTAGATGCACAACAAACGCTGAATGATGTAAAAGAAGAACGCGGTCTTACAGACTCTGACGTTCTGGCTGCCACTAAAACATTTATGCCTCGTGGTGGACGTGATGAATACTTTGGCTTCGTTGGAACCGGTAATTCCGGAACTATGGCTGTTTATGGTATTCCATCAATGCGTATTTATAAATACGTTGGTGTATTCTCCCCAGAACCATGGCAAGGTTATGGTTTCGACGATGAAAGTACTCTTATGCTTAAAAAAGGATCACTCGACAATCGCCTTTATAAATATGGCGATATGAGGTATCCGGCTTTAGCCGAAACTAATGGAAAATATAATGGAATGTATTTATTCTATTCTGATGGTGCAAACTCAAGAATCGCCCTCCTGGGATTAGATGATTTTGAGACAAAACAAGTTTTGATGCACCCATTATTTATTAATGCTTATGCCGGTGTTGCTGTAACAGAAAACACTGAATATGTAATTCAAACAAGTCAGTACCCTACTCCTTGGGATGGTATGCAAGCAGACGTAAGCAAAGATTATGACACTAAATTTAAATCAGGTGTAACATTCTGGAAATTTATCGACACAGAAGATAAGGCTGGAACAGGTCACCATATCGGTCGTATGATTAAAGAGGAGTCGTTCACTCTGGAACTACCTCCATACACACTCGATTATTTCGATGCCGGTAGAATGGGTTCCCATGGTTATGTAGTTGGTTTAGCCAGCAAAAGCGGACAAAATTATATTTATGTTGTAGACTTTAAGTCACTTAGCACTCTAGGCACTAAAATGGTAAACAACTTTGCCGTAGTTAGCCTAAAGGATGCCTTGGCTGCAAATGCTGTTGCAATGATCAAACTTCCTGCTGCTGCAAAAAGCGTTAAGGTAAACCCTGACGGAAAATACTTTTTAACAGCAGGCGATGAATCATTTGTTTTCGACTTTGAAAAAGTAAAAAATGCTTTTGCAAACAAAACATATTCTAGTAATACCGATGATGGAATTCCTATTATTGATACTGATGCTGTTAAACACGGTTCCATACAACTCGGAAATGGAGTAATGGATGTTGTTTTTGAATATCGTAAGGGTGTTGTTTATTCATCTGCATATGATGACAAAAAAGTCATTAGGTGGAATTATAAAACCATGAAAAAAGAAGATGAAATTTCTTTGTCTTTCAAACCAGGTCAATTAATGGTTCCACAAGGAGCATCTGCTGAGCCTCATTCAAACTATCTAACGGTAGTTGACAAAGAAGGTTTGTATGATAATTTTGCTGAGATAGGACCTGTCAGACCAAGTTTCCAACATCTTATTGATATTTCATCTAATGAGATGGTAGACATCTACACTATGACTATTCCTCAGGCAAATCTTTATGGTTCGGTTGCTGTTTTAAGAACAGTTATTAAACCGATTATCCGCTATCCACTAGGTACTAATACACGTACAGGTGAGATTTCAGTTTATAAAACTGTGGCTGGTCAGGAAAAAATTGAGCGTGAAGGAAATAGGGTTCATATTTTTGGAACTATGATTCGTTCTCATATTACTCCTGAAATTGTTGAGGTGAATGAAGGTGATGTTGTTACTTTCCACTTAACAAACCTTGAGCGTGCTGAAGATGAAACTCATGGATTTACTGTTGACACATATGGTGTACATGGTAGTTTTGAGCCTGGCAAAACAGCCTCATTAACATTTACAGCTAACCGTCCTGGTGTATTTCCATATTACTGTACTGAATTCTGTTCGGCACTTCACCTTGAAATGGAAGGTATTTTATTAATTAAACCAAAGGGCTGGAAAGGTGAAAAGGGAGAAGTTAAAATTAAACTTACTGAAGAACAATTACTTGGCTATAAGAAAAACTATGAGGATAAACTTGTAGTAATCGATGCTACTCAGGATGTAATTAACAGCGTTGTTACATTCCTTAAAGAAAACAACTATCAGGATTATCCTTATGTAGAAGCCTTGGTTGTTGATGCATTTGACCAGTTAGGACAAGCTGCAAGTTCTAAAGAAAAACATGAAAAATATGCCGCTGAAGGAAAATGGAAAGACGCTTTCCTATGGGCTGAACAATACTGGCAATATCAGGTTAAAACCGCTGATGTAGGACTAAGAGCTAAGAAACTTCTTGAAGAAAAGATTAGCAAATAGTCAAAATCAGTTGTTTAAATAAATATTAAAAATTAATATAAAATGGAAATGAAAAAATTAAATATAATAATTTCAGACCACCTGTTATTTGCTTTCTTGCTAAGTTTGGCGATAGTATTTTCAACAGGTTGCGATGATACCGCAAAAACCTCAGGGAGCGACAATTTAGGAGCACCCCGTGGTGATGAATCCTTTGGCGAAGTGGTTAAAAGAAGAGGTTTAAATGCCGATGATATTCTTGCTGCTGCCAAAACATACACTCCTGACAATTTAACAGAAGAGTATATTACTCTTAATTCTGGTGGACAGGCAGGTAATATGATAATGTATACCGTTCCTTCTATGAGGTTAGTTAAATATGTTCCAACCGCTGCACGTCAACCAGAAAATGGTTTTGGTTTCAGCAGGGAATCAATGGATATGATGGAAAGTGGATATATTGATGGGCAGGAACTTGTTTGGGGTGATACTCACCATCCTGGGTTTTCAGAAACTGAAGGTAAATATAATGGTAAATGGGCAGTTATTAATGACAAAGCAAATCCAAGAATTTACGTTGTTGATTTAAAAGACTGGGAACTAAAACAAACAGTTATTAACCCTATCTTCAGAAGTGACCATGGAGGTGCTTTCTTTACTCAAGATTCAAGGTATATTCTTGAGGCATCACAATATCCAGCTCCTTTTGATCATAAATACTATCCTCTTACTGAGGCCAACTTCCAGAAATACTGGAGAGGTGGACTTACTTATTGGAGATTTAATAATGAAACTGGTAAAATTGATGAGAAGAATTCATTTACTTTAGAGTTCCCTCCTTATACTCAGGACTTATCTGATGCTGGTAAAAATGCAAGCGACGGATGGTCGTTTACAAACTCATTCTGTACTGAGATGTATTTTGGTGGTATCGAGAGTGGTCGTCCTCCTTTTGAGGCTGGATGTTCTTCTAGAGATGTGGACTATCTACATGTTGTAAATTGGAAAAAAGCAGAGAAATTAATTAAACAGGGAAAATATGATTTGATTCGTGGACACAAAGTTATTTCAATAAAAACTGCCATCGAAAACAATATCCTATTCCTTATCCCTGAACCAAAATCACCTCACGGTGTAGATGTAAGTCCTGATGGAAAATACATTGTTGTTGCTGGAAAACTTGACTCTCATGCATGGGTTTACTCCTTCGACAAAATCATGAAAGCAATTGATGAAAAGAACTATGAAGGAACCGACACTTATGGTATCCCAATTATTGCTCTTGAAACTGCACTTCATGGTAGTCTTGAAGTTGGTTTAGGACCATTGCATAACCAATTTGATGATGAACCTGGTGTTATTTATACTTCAATTTATGTTGATTCACGTATTACAAAATGGGACTATATCAATTTGAAAGTTTTAGATCATGTTTCATCACATTATAATGTTGGGCACCTTGTGTCTGCTCACGGTGATGCTGTTGATCCAAGAGGAAAATATCTGATTTCATTGAACAAACTATCAATCGATAGGTTTAATCCAGTTGGACCACTTCACCCTCAAAATCACCAATTAATTGATATTGATGGAGACAAGATGAGGGTACTTTATGACATGCCTTTACCAATGGGAGAACCTCATTATACAATAATGATGGATCTTGATGAGGTTAACTCTTTTGATACATACGATGTTGGAACAAATATCTACACCAATGTTAAATCAAAGTATTATACTGCATTAGGTAAAGAATCCATAAAAACCAAAGGAAATAATGTTACTGTATTTGGTACTATTATGGATGGCAAAGTTACTCCAACTGATATTAGTGTTAAACAAGGTAGCGATGTTTTAATTCATTTAACAAATCATGGTCAGTCAAAAACCGACCATTATGTTTATGAAATTGCTTCTTACGACCAAATGTATCGCTGGCGTCCGGGTGAAACTGCAACTCTTGAATTCAATGCCGAAAAAGCAGGTATGTATCCATTATTACTTGATGATTATCATCATCCTGATGGAAGACAACTTCAAGGATACCTTACGGTTAACTTTGATGAGGCTGCAAATAGCAAAAAACTTCTTGCTTATTCAGCACGTGTTCAGGTAGATATGCAAATGCAGGCATTTAAGCCTTCTGCAATCGAAATGAAGAACCTTCTTGATGGTGAAATGGAATATCTAAATTATGGATGTAATGCTTGTCATAGATTTGGTGAAGAATTCAACGGACCTGACCTCTTAATGGTTGACAAACGTCGTACCGAAGAGTGGTTAACAAGTTGGATTACAAATCCTGAACATCATATGAAAGATGCTGACATTGAAGCCATGCGCCAAAAGTATAAATTGGCTATGCCTGACCAAAATGTATCAGATGAGGATGTTAAGAAGATTATTACTTATATTAAACTCAGAACTCAACAATATATGAGTGAGCAATAAATGAGAGAAAAATCTTAACAATACATACAAAAGGGATGGATTAATTTTCCATCTCTTTTGTTTTTTAATTGATCAAATAATACTAATAATTAAATAAATAATTAAAATGAAAAAACTTATCACAATTGCCTTAGCATTAGGATTTTTTGGGCTTTTTCTTGCCAGTTGTGGCGATTCAGGCCCTAAAGAATTGACAGTAAACTATGAAAATGGAAAAGTCGTTTATGACAAAGCATGTATTGCATGTCATTGGAAAGGTGTTGCCGGAGCAGCCGCGTTAACTGACACACCACGTTGGGAAGCAAATGCCGCTAAAGGTATGGCTACCCTTCATCAGCATTCAATTGCAGGATTCCAGGGTGAATTTGGTGTTATGCCTGAAAGAGGTACTTGTACTACCTGTACTGATCAGGATATGTACGATGCTATAGGTTATATGCTTAAGGAAGCAGGAGTTACGGCCAAATAAATATAAATCACAATATTGAAGAAACAATATTCAAAATATTTTGATAATTCAGAAATTGAATATTAATTATTTTTTTTATTTGATATTTGTCTTTTTGCAATTTGATAATTTATTATTGTTAAACACCAATATTTGATGTTTAATTTTGAGTTTAGAATTAATTGATTAAAACCATAAAATCATGAAATTTAAATCTTATTACATTTTCTCAATACTTGGTATAATTCTTATTGGCGCAACCTATTTTACTCCAATCTGGGGAGTTGCATTACAAAGTATCCAATATCCAAAGTCAATGTATCCCGAAGGAATCAGGATTGACTTTAAATATAATGGTGTTTACAATGGTTGTGAAGGCATAAAAGAAAGAGAAGAACTAGCCACCAATGCAGGTGCCGACTGCCTGATGGAGATGAATGCCATCAATCATTTTATTGGAATGTATCCTATTGTTCAAGGCTTAAATATGGACAATACTAGTGATCATCCAATTTATTATGTATTTGATACTGAAAAAGATGCAGATGGCAATGAAGTTTACGACACAACTGGTAAAAAGATAAAGGTTGATGTTACCCCAAAAGCATTGAAGTTTTTGGATTTTGTTATGACAAATTCACCTTATTTCTTTGTGCTCTTTGCATTGCTAGCATTCTATTTTATGTTAACACCTAAGAAGTTAAATTCTTTCTTTGCCATTTTACCAGCGTTGGTTCCTTTTTATTTTCTATTATTTTACATAGCATATTTATATTGGTACGGACATAATCTCTCAATGCATGGAGGTGGTGCTTTTGCAGGTATTAAACCTTTTATGCCAACAGTATTTGGAGAGGGAAAAGTAGCACAGTTTACTACTGAATCATATCCTTACTATGGGTTTTTTCTTGCTATGGGTGCATTTGCATCATTGATTTTTGCATGGCTTTTAAAACGAGTAGACATTAAAAAATCTAAGGCACAATAACAATTAAGTTTGGATTAATTAAAAGTTTCGAATTTTAATTTTACTAAAATGAACTTTAAAATTGGTTTTGCATTGTTGACTATCGCTGTATTTTTCAGCAATAGTATTATCTGTCAGGAAAGTTCGCATGGAACATTAAGCCCTATTGAAGGTTTTGATGATGATACGAAACCAATTAATTTGCAAACTTTAATTAATATGGCTCAGGAAGGAGACACAATTGTCCTTAAACCAGGGTTTTATTTTGGGCCTGTTCACATTAAAACAAGAGGCATTGTCATCGATGGGCAATCACTATCAACTGTTTCAGGACTTGGTATTGAATCAGTGTTTCATATTGAAACAGACAGTGTAACGATCCAAAATCTAAAGATTGTAAACTCGGGTGGTTCGCACGATAAAATTGACTGTGGTATTAAAATAATGGGCGACCATAATATCATTAATAATTGCAGGATAGAAGAGTGTTTATTTGGGATTGATATTTTTCAATCGAACTACAACAAAGTACTTCATTGTGAGATTTCATCTTTAACCCGCAGATCGAAAGCGCTGAAAGGTGATGCCATCCGGCTATGGTACTCTACTAATAATCTTGTTAAACATAATTATTGGCATCATGTGAGAGATATGGTTGTTTGGTATTCTTCGGAGAACACTTTTGAAGGAAATAAGGGGGTTGGAAACAGATACAGCATTCACTTTATGTATTCACATAATAATAGGATACAATACAACGAGTTTTATGAAAATTCTGTGGGTGTGTTCTTAATGTACAGCGAGGAAACTCTAATGACTCATAATTTAATTATGAGGTCAACTGGTGAAAGTGGAATGTGTTTAGGAATGAAAGAAACATCCTCAAACCAAATACTTCATAATCGGTTTATTTATTCTTCTGAGGGGATTCACATAGACGTATCTCCTTTTGTCCCTGAAAAACAAAATACCATTGCCCATAATGAAATAGCATTTTGCGGTTATGGTATCTTCTTTCACACTAATCAGGAAGGAAACCTATTTAAAGAGAATTATTTGCATAATAATTTAATACAAGTATTCCCTGAAGGGAAAACTGCAAACCTCAACAAATGGGACAACAACTATTTTGATGATTACCAGGGCTTTGACAAGGATGGAGATAATATTGGTGATACTCCTTACACCTTGTATTCCTATACTGAACACCTATGGACTTTTAATAGAAATATAAAGTTCTTTTATGGTTCACCACTACTATTAATTCTTGACTTTCTAGAAAGGCTGGCTCCGTTTTCCGAGCCCAAGTTAGTTCTGAGAGACAAGACACCAATGTATATTTGGGAAGATCAACATTCTGATAAACCATTGTTTTGAAACACATAGAATAAATTGTATATTTGCATTTGAATGAAAAAGATTCTAATAAATAGTGTATTACTACTGATTTTTATGGGCTTACTGTTAGTCCCGAATTATCCATATTTACACTATTATTTAGTAAAATCGCAAACAACAATTAGCAATACTGATGTTAGTGTTGAAAGTAATAAAACACTAATCGGTGATATCGCTTACCTTAACGCAATACTTCATCGCTCAGATACCAGCGACGAGGAAAACGATAAAAAAGCACCCCTACCTGAAACAATAACCACTTTAATCATCTGGTATTTATTAGTTCTAACAATATTGAATTGAATAAACCTCATAATATAAATTGTGGATATTCAATTTTTAATAGTCCTGAATCACCCAAAATTTATTTAACAGTTCGTACACCACCACCCAATTTCCTTTCATAATTGTTTACAGTGTTATCACTGAAATCATTTTATATTTCTTTTAAAATTTACGATATCATTATTGGTTTAATGAATGTGGATTTAGAATATGTCGCAAAGTTTTAAATGGAATTGCTAAAATTTAGATTTAGAATTCAACATCTGATATGTAAGCATTGATGCTAAAATTATTTCTGCTATTTCCTTTTTATTGGTTTAAAAGAAAAAGCAGATGGGTTTTTATAAATATTAAAAATCTGGTAATTAAATCGATGCTTTCATATTGGATGCTTGAAAAAAAAGTGAATATTTTTATAATTATTAAAGGAAAAAAGAAAAATGAGATCATTTACTACAACCAAATATTGGGTACTATTTATCTCCATTCTGTTTATTGGCAATGCAAAAGCTCAAACAACTGATACAATTACTATGGAAGAGATTTTGATAACAGCAAAATCAACTCAGCATATCAATAAATCAAACATTAATGGACAGGTTCTACAAATTGAAAACCCACATGATGGTGGTGCAATGTTTAAAAACCAGGTAGGTTTTAGTATTGAAAAACGTGGTAACTATGGTATGGAACCCGTATTGCGTGGCTTTAAATACAGTCAGCTTAATGTTCAATTTGATGGTGGAGTTCATAGTGCCAACGCCTGCCCTAACAGAATGGACCCAACAATATCACAAATCTCACCAGAAGAAATTGAAAAGATAGAAGTAATAAAAGGACCTTATGATGTCCGCTTTGGGCCAGCATTTGGTGGGATTATAAATGTTGTTAGCAAACGACCCAGTCGAAAAAATGGCAATCTGGTCTCGGGTAGTATCGATGCTGGCTACCAGTCAAATGGTGGAAATTATTATGGCAACCTGTTTACACAAGTTGTCGGTCAAAAGTTTGATTTCTCATTAAATGCTGGATACAAAGACTATGGGAACTATGAAAGTGGCGATGGTGAAGAAATTCCTTCTTCATTTACAAGATGGGGATACACTTTAAAAGCCGGAGCAAACATTAAAGATAATCAAAGACTGCAAATTACTTTCCGTCAAAGCAAGGCTAATGATATTCTCTACGCTGGCTTGCCAATGGATGGCGATTTCGACAAAAGTTCTATTGCCTCTTTAGATTATGGAGCAACAAATATTTCTAAAATCATTGCTCACCTAAAAGTTAAAACATATGGCTCATTTGTTACTCATGAGATGTCGACAAGCAGACGACCATCATGGAAACTTACTGAGGCAGTCTCTCCTGTTCAAACACAAGTTTATGGTGGAAGAGCAGAATTTGGATTAAATACAGGTAGTAAAAATATTATTTACACTGGTGTTGACTACAAACAAATTGCTAAACAAGGACAAAGAAACCGTCTGGTTAAAATTAACGGATGTACAGGTGACACCCTTCCTCAACCTAAAGAATTTGCAGATAAAATCTGGCAGGACACTAAAAAAGATGATATTGGTTTCTTCTTTGAGAATAAATATCAAATAAATGGCTCATTAGTCTGGCTGGCAGCAATTAGGGCAGATTACGTTTCTTATGCGATAAACGATCCAGCCGAGGATTTTAAGGAGCATTACGCCGGTGAAATATTACCTGAATCAAGAATTGCACCAACAATCACTACCAATCTAACATGGTATCTTACAAATGATTTGAATATTCAATGGGCCACTGCAATGGCAACGAGAACACCTGATATTTCTGAATTATTTGTTAACCATTTTGGAATAGGTATGGATGCCTACGAATATCTTGGAAATCCCAATCTAAAATCAGAGACTAACTATCAGATGGATATCAGGATTGAGAAAAACTGGAAAAATGTAACTGTTTTTGGCGATGTGTATTACTCATACCTAAACAACTACATCACAGCAAAACTTGACACCACAATTGCTAAAAAGTTTATGGCTTGCATGCCACCAAAAGGAACTAAGGTTTTTACAAATGTAGAAAAAGCATTTATGACTGGTTTTGAAGCAGGTGTTGATGTTAACTTCCTGAAAAACTTTACTTATTCATTCGGTGCTGCTTACACATATGCTCAAAATACATCATGGGATGAGCCATTGTCAGAAATTCCTCCTTTCACTGTTAACACTTACCTTGCTTACAAAACTAGCAAAATAGATACCCGTTTACATGCCAGGATTACCTCTGCACAAGACAGGGTTGCCCCTAGTTTCAACGAATCTGCTACTCCCGGTTTTACAGTAATGGATTTCCATATTGTTTACAGTCCATGGGAATTCCTGGGTGTGAATTTTGCTGTTACCAACATATTCGATGTTAATTATGTTGAACATCTAAGCAGGGCTTATAAAAATCAAGGAGCAAGCACTGGTTCTCTTTACTATGAACCTGGGAGGAGTTTTAATATCGGTGCAAGATTCAAATTTTAAAAAGAAATACATAAAAAGGATATCGAATTATGACATTTATGAATCTAAGAAATAGTTTACTATTATTAAGTTTAGTGCTCTTATCCACGGCACTTACAGCTCAAACTTTGGGATCAATTAAAGGTACAGTTCAGGATTCTGAAACAACTGACCCGCTTTCATTTGCAGAAATATTATTGGTGGAGACAGGACAAGGTTCTGTAGCATTGAAAAACGGAAGTTTTGAAATAAAAGATATTAAACCCGGAACTTACACTATTCAATCTCATTTGCTTGGATATTCCAATCAAACACTTTCAAACATTACAGTAGAAGCAGGAAAGGAAACTACTGTAGAGTTTAATATGGAAATTGAAGAGATAGGGCTTGGAGAAGTAACGGTTTCTGCAACTAAAATTAAAACTACCATTAATAAAATAGGCTCGCCTGTTTACATAATGGAAAGAAAGGAAATAGAACGTACTGAAGGACGTAATATTGATGAAGTCCTAATCAGAGTTCCTGGAGTTTTTACAGAAGATAGATATCATAATGAATCTGCTGTTGTTAGTTTCAGAGGTGTGGGCTTACACACACATGTAACACGAGGAATACTCGTTTTGGTAGATGGTGTTTCATTAACCGAGGCCATGGGAAGAACAGATTTTGAAAGCGTTGACATGGAAAATGCAGAAAGAGTTGAAGTCTTAAAAGGACCTGTTTCTGCATTGTATGGCCCAAATGGTATTACCGGAGTTATTAATGTTGTTGAAAAAGCACCTGAAGATGGTTTTCATGGTGGCCTAAAAGCATCATACGGTAGTTACAATACTATGAATTTTTCTGGAAATCTTAATGGTGGAAAAAATGGATTCAAATATCTTGTAAAAGGAAAATACTTCAACTCAGATGGTTACCAAGTAAGAAGTAATTATAATTCTGCCAGAGCAGGCATAAAACTTAGTCAGCAATTTAAAAAAGCAGGGAAACTTCAATTAACTGCCGATTATATTACAAGTTCCGACGAACTTCCAGGAACATTGGACAGTGCACAATTTTACAGCGGATCAAATGAATCATCTAACCTTTTTGCCGGATACAACAAAGATTTTCTCAGAACTGATCTTGTTTACACTCAGAGTTGGGGTGAGAAAGCAGACTTTTATGGTAATGGATTTTATCGCAACAAAAAGAGTGATGGATTTTATTCTGACTCTCGATTCTCTGATGACAAGATCCAAACATATGGTGGGGAAGCAAGAGGAAAGTTCACTCAAAATCTATTCAATAAGAAGAATTCAATAATAGTTGGTTTAAATTATCTCAGCGAATCTGGTATTAACCAGCAAAACCTACGTGATGAAGAAACTGGTGAACTTGGCAGAATGACCAGCAAAGGAGAAAGTAACTACAATATGCTGGGAATTTATGTTGAGGATGAGTTTAACCTATTGGATAAATTAACCTTTACAGTTGGTATTAGGTTCGACATGGTAAATTACGATTGGAAAGACGAATTGTATGAAGGCGAGGACAATACTTCTGCTACTACAACCATCTCCTCTTTCAGTCCAAAATTTGGCGTAGCCTACAATCCAACAAAGAATATTACCGTTTTCGGAAATATTGCAAGAGGTTTTAATCCACCACAAATATCACAACTGTTTGTTGGTAGTTCTTATTCAGGATTGGCTAACCCTGATCTTAAACCAGAATATCTTACCAATTACGAACTTGGTGTGAGAGGTGATGTCCATCAGAAATTTATCTACCAATTGTCATTTTTTGTTATGGACTTTGTTGATCAGATTTCTGCTGAAATTGATCCTGCAATAGACCCAGATGTTCCAATAAATCAAAATATTGGAAAAACCAGACACTCAGGATTAGAAACAGCACTGGAGTATCGTTTTAGTAGGCTGTTTAATATTTACGCTAACTATTCTTACCTAAACGCAAACTTCGTTTCCAATTCAGAATATGGTGATAATGATCTTAGAAAAACGCCACACAATATGGCCAATGCAGGAGTTAGATATTCATTCAAGTTTGGTTTATCTGCAGCACTGGATTATAAATTCATCGACAAATATTATATGGATAATGAGAATATTAATGAATACGAAGGTTACTCGATGCTAAACTTTAAGGTGATGTACAAAAGAAATGGCTTCCTTGCATCACTTGCCCTTAATAATTTGCTAAACACAAATTATGCAACATGGGCATATGCTTCTCAGGAATACAATCCAGTTACTCATAAAACTACCTGGGACAAAAAGTACATTCCTGGCTGGCCAATGAATTTCAACTTTACACTTGGATACACTTTTGGACAAAATAAAAAAGCAAAATAAAATAATATGAATTCTCTCTTAAACAGAATGAATATTTTCAAAAACAAAGGAGTTCGCCTTTTAGGCGTTCTCCTTTTATTCAGTTTTCTGATTCAAACAGTAGATGCTGAAAATCATATTTGGTTCTCCAATAAACCACCCGCTGATGATAAACGTGCAGCCCCAAGTGGAATGCATGGATTATCATCCATAAAAGGTAAAAGAGGATCATCATCTGTCATTCAATGGCTACGACAGGGTACTCATCCACTTAAATCAAACTACATACAACTATCTGACACTAACAACTTTGAATTTTATTTTTACTCACCTGAAGAAAAGGAGACACAAGGAAATTTCTCCACAAAAGGGAAAATTGCCACCCTTACATACCCTAGCAAAGAAGAAGGATATTACAATGGCTATTTAATTTTGAAACAAGTTTCAAATGACACTTTGTATGTTAACATCGCAAAAGCCGAAATGCTGAATCATAGTTGCAGGAACGGGCATAAAAATGTGCGAAAGAAAATTGGACCAAACGCTTATCCGAAAACAGTTCCTGCAGAAATTATAAGGAAACGTACTTCCAGCGAAAACTTTCATTATTTCGCCCTCTCGGGTGATGAAGTAGAATATCAATTTCTTATTGATGGGGAGCCTGTTGAAGGTGCACGTTTAAGTTTCAACACTCAAACCGGATGGCAGAAAATATTGCATACTGATGAAAGTGGTAACAGCACTTTTCAGATTCTTCAGGATTATTTTTCATCATGGCAAGAGTTAAATAATCGCAAGGTTTATGATTATGTAATATTTGGTGATTTCACAATAAATGAATCAGGAAATTACAAAGGAGAAGCATATTCATATGTCAACTACACCACTAGCCTTGCAGATGGATACCGACCTGCAAAGACAATGTATATGTCAATGTTTTGGGCATTTATAGTGTTTATGGTGACCGTAATTATTTCTGTTGCCGGAATATTTATCTACAGAATAAATAAAAATAAAATTTACAAGGAGGTGCATTTTGATGAATAGGATTAAAAAATATATCAACAACTCAAATGTTTCCCGATTTAGGTTCATAGTTCAGATATTGGCCTTCTTTTTATTTGTTTATGGTGGATATTTCTTCATTCATGTGGGTCAGCAATTACCAACATTTGCCTGCCCCTACAATGCTGGTAGTCCAGGAACTTGCTACCTGATTGCTATGCAACATGGACTTCACATGGAATGGAAAGATTTAATAAGTTATCGTGGTCTGGCATTTTTTATGGGATTAGGGACCTTTGTTTTGTTCTTTATTATTTTCAATAAATCATGGTGTGGTTTTATGTGTCCTTTGGGCACACTACAAGACTGGATTACAAAAGTCAGGAAAGCAACCATGACAAAATTTTCGCGCTATGATCAGTTGGGTTTTAAGAGGCTAAAAAAAATTAAATATGTACTATTAATATTAATAATTATCATTCCTCTTGGAATGAGTAATTCCTTTTTTGGTGCACCTAAAATATCACATGATATGTCGGCGCCTTTTTGCCAGATTTGCCCTGGCAGAACTGTATTACCCCTCTTTTCTGGTGACACATCTCAATTGTTTATCGACTTCAGAAATCCAACAACAATAGTTATGTCGAGCCTTGGTATTTTAATTACTGCCCTGTTCTTTGTTGGCTCATTTCTGAAAAAAAGATTCTTTTGCTTTTTCTGTCCAATGAGTGCTTTACAATTTTTATTTTCACGCTTTGGTGTATTACGATTAACAAAAAATGGAGAAAACTGCACTAAATGTGGAAACTGCTATCGTGTTTGCGATGTAGGCATTCTTGAAATTGCTGAAGACGTCACTAGCAAAAACATTGTAAAAGACGATTGTATGATGTGCTTTAAATGTGTTGAAGCCTGTCCTGAAGAAAATTGCCTTGATGTTAAAGTGCTTAACCAAAAAATATTTTCATCCACCGAAGAAGGCTTTTTCAAGCGTTATGGCCATCAGGAAGAATTAACAAAAACAACTAAGGAAAAAGATGCATAAATTTACTGATACAGATAGGTTTAACAGAGTGAAGAAAACCTCCACTATTCATTACAATATGGAGGTAAACAAGGTGCTTTCTGAAATTATTGATGACTTCCCTGACAATCCGGAAGGAATGAATTACTTCTATGACAAATTCAAAATCCCTGATGGCAGTGGCTCTATTTACCCTAAAGGCAAAAAGTTAATTGCATCCATGTGTATTCATGTGCCTGTAGAATTAATCATTGCTCTTGATGCCGTGCCAGTTAGAATTTGCTCGGGTGCTTATTCAGCAGATGCCGCTGGCTCTGATTTTTTACCTGCGAAAACCTGCCCTATGGTAAAATCAACTATGGGGGCACTTTATTTGGATATGCTTCCCGGAAATGCGAAACCTGATTTAGTAATAAATCCAACCACTTGCGATCAGAAAAAGAAGATCGGAGAAATGGGTGATGAGGTAGACAAGGAGTTTTATATGCTGGAAGTACCTCCAACAAAAGATTCGGAAGAAGCAAGACAATATTGGCAAAGAGTTATTAAGAAACTCATAAAAAAACTAGAATCAGTAACAGGGAATAAACTCACACGGAAAAAGTTAAAGCGAGCTATTCACGCTGTTGCTCATGCACAATCAGAATTTAGGAAGTTTATGGCTATGCGAAAAAATGTTCCGGTTATTTATGGAAAAGATGCCTTACTAGTAACAAATGCATATTTCTTCGATGATATTTATTCGTGGACCACAAATCTGGAAAAACTTAATAAAGAACTTGAAGATCGACAGAAAAAAGAAATTACTGTCTCGAAGAAAAAAGCCCCTCGCATATTATTAACAGGCTCTCCTTCAATCTTTCCTAATATGAGAACACCAGTTCTTGTTGAAAAAATGGGTGGCGTAATTGTTTACGAAGAATTCTGCTCAAGTAGCAGAATGCTTTATGATACTGTTGCAGTTGATGAGTGGTTTTTGTACGATATGATTCCAGGCATTGCTGACAGATATCTTAAGCCAAGTACTTGTCCTAACTTCTCACCAAACGACGATAGGTTGAGAAAGATTATGAAAGCAATGGACGAGTACAAAGTTGATGGCGTTGTTTATCAAACCTTCACTGGGTGCCAACTCTATGATTTAGAATCGAGGAAAATTAGTCATGAACTGGAAAAAGCAGGTTTTCCTGTATTGAATGTTGAAGTGGATTACAATCCTGAAGATTCGGGACAGTTAACAACCAGACTTGAAGCGTTTCTGGAATCGGTAAAAGACAATAAAAGAAAAAATTAGATGCAGTATTTTGTAGGTGTAGATATAGGTTCAACAACAATAAAAATTGTTCTAGTTGATGAATCGGGAAAGATGATTGATAAGATTGGTTCTCCAACGGGAAGTATGTTTAACAAAAATGCTTTGGATAGTCTCGATCGATTATTAGCCAGCAACAATCTTACAAAAGAGGAGATATCCTACATTGTTTCAACAGGTTATGGCAGGAAGTTATTTAAGATAAGTAACGAGAACATAAATGAATTAACGGCAAATGCCAAAGGAGCCAGAAACTGCCTGGGAAATGACAAAAAGGTAAAAACAATAATAAATGTTGGAGGTCAGGATACTAAAGTAATTATTCTTGACGAAAATGGTAAAATGACCAATTTTTTTATGAATGATAAATGTGCAGCTGGGACTGGTAGGTTTCTGGATATCAGCGCACGCAACCTTGAAGTAGAAGTGGATCAATTGGAAATATTACATTTTGAAGCGAAGGATACTCCTTTGCCAATAAATAGTATTTGTGCTGTTTTTGCCGAATCGGAAATAATATCACTGTTGGCAGCAGGTCATCAATCATCTGAAATTGCATCTGGTATTCATTATTCCATTGCCAAACGTATTGTCAGACTTGCAGGAAGAGGAAGAGTGGAGGATGCTGTATTATTTGATGGAGGAACAGCTCTGAATAAAGGAATGGTTGATGCACTGGAAAATGAATTAATGCGACCAGTTTATGTAAATGATTATCCGCAATTCACAACTGCATTTGGTGCAGCATTAATTGCAAAAGAAAGACATACTGATGATGAATAAATTAATAAATAGAAGTCTGATAAAAAGTCGCTTTCGTGCTTTCTTTGAGGTATTTCAAATGGTTTTATTAAAATATGATATTTATCATATGTAAGACTTTTATATATATATTTACTGACTATTTTTGGTAATAAACACTTAAAATATTTCCTCATGGCTAAGAAACAAATTGGAAGAAGGGAATTCATAATATCGGGCAGTATTGCGGCTGGAGCGCTTGCTGTTGCAGGGGTTGGAGTAAAATACCTCAACCTAAGTAGCAGCGGAGCACAACTGCGTCAGGATTTCTTAAGACCACCGGGTGCAATCGGTGAGGTCGAGTTTATGTACGGATGCATTAAATGTGGATTATGTGTTCAAATATGTCCCGTACAGGCAATAAAATTAGCCGATATTAATGAAGGCCTTTCATATGGCACTCCATACATTGACGTTAGGAAACAGCCTTGCGATTTTTCCTGTGATGCTTTACAATGTGTGGAAACATGTCCTACTGCAGTTTTAGACTTTGAACAATTTAAGGATGCAGGAGCAAAAGCAGTTGAAAAAGCAACTGAAGGACAAGATCTTAGGACTACTACTGTTAATCCATTTGAGGTTCAAAAAGTAGCTATGAAAGAGGCAGTGAAAATGGGAATGGCAAAAGTAAATGATCTGACCTGCCTGGCTGCTTTAGGTAAAGGATTTAAAGGAAAGCCTCGTGGTGAAAATTTCGAGGGAATTTACCGTGCACCATATGATGAAGCCTCAGGCGTAATTAACTTCAGTGATAAATCTTTCGATCG
>Ga0164315_10001302_pt1 | contig 18767 bp, 12 predicted proteins | sample GuaBasSedimGuay6_FD_113737 | JGI IMG/M metagenome (GOLD analysis project Ga0164315, IMG submission 113737) | Subseafloor sediment microbial communities from Guaymas Basin, Gulf of California, Mexico - Guay6, Core 4569-2, 0-3 cm | ecosystem: Environmental > Aquatic > Marine > Hydrothermal vents...
ATTTGAATCATGATTAAAAACATGGTATAATTGTGATTGACGTTTCCCAAAGGGTAAGAGTGTGTCATTGATGCTATTTGACTGCTGGGCATTACTTATAATAATAATGCTAAGAAATATGGATATTAGAGTAAAATGTTTCATAATTGGATTTTGATTAGCCTCAAATATCTAAATTATACATATTAGTACATAATTGTGGGCAAATATATACATAAACGTATGATTATACAAATCATATTCATACAAATACATATAATTATAAAAAGTTCGGGTAAAATTGAAGATAATGTATAGATAACTATTCAAAGGACTAATATTTCAGAACGTGCTTTTTTAAATCTTGTAATGGTAAATGCAAAATCTATTATTTATGAGATTTGCCAGTTTTAGACATTAATAAATCCTTGATTACCAACAAATCCTCAATCAAAAAGTTCGTTTCCTTTCCGATTAGGGCTACAATTGCATCACTCATTGAGTGGTGCTTTTTTATATCCATAGTTCAAGGGATAGTCCGTCAGTTGACGGATCCTAAACTCTAGATACTGGTTCGAGTCCAGTTGGGAGCACAATTTTAAAAGCCTCTGATATTCAGGGGCTTTTATTATTTTACTCAAATCCAACAAAACCTTCTACAATAATGACATTCTGTATATTGTGGGCTTCGATAAATTGTATATCTCGCCAAAAGGATTTTAATTAGTTAAATTTGGCGGCCTTAATTATTTCTAGTCCTCAAATAAAGATTCCATTGTTAATTCATTTTCCACTATTTCAGCGCTATATTGGTTTTGATTTATACCATAGGTTGTTACCATAGTGAGAAATACATTTTTCTTTGATTTGGTTTCCCCCTGAAATTCAGTAATCTTGTTTTTTAAGTTATTGTAATAATTCTTATTAATCGTGAATTGAGATTTACTAAATTTCATTTCACATATATTTATGATATTGTCATCCCTGTCTATTAATAAGTCAACTTGGGCATTACGATTAAACCAACTACTATTTATTGAGTATATGGCATCAATTCTTAGACCTTTTTTTATTTGTTGTATATGCTTTAAACATAAAGTCTCAAAGCTGAATCCCGACCATGATTTGTATGATTGGCTCGTAAAAAGTTTTCTCCAAGTACCTGTCCCTTCTGCCTTGTTATTTCTTATAAATTTTAAATAAAATAACGAATATTCATCAGACAATCGATACAGACTTAACTTCCTTTTGTTTTGGTAATAGGAGTATTCACTGACGAAACCAGATTCAATAAGTTCATCTAATTTTAGCGTAAAGTCTCCTCCACTTTCCATTTTACTTTTTTTAATTAACTCACTTCTGCTAATACCTTTCCTTAGTGAGGCTAATATATAAATTATTGTTAAATGTTTGTTTGAATCATGAAAGAGTGATGAAAATAGTTGACTAAATTCACTATTAAGGAATCCATCTTTATCAAAACACATTCTATCAATATTTTGAGCTACACTATCACCTTTTTTAAGATTTTCTAAATAGTGCGGAATGCCACCTATAGCCATGTATAATTGAATAATATCATATTGAGTGTACTTAATACCATTGTTTTTTAAAAACAATTCTGTTTCATTCAAGTTAAAGGGAAGGAGTCTTATTTTCTTCGTTATTCTATTATGAAGGCCTCCTTTGTTTTGTATAATATTATGTACCATATACGAAGCAGCAGAACCGCATATTACTAGAATCAAATCATCTCTTTTTGAAGCAAAATGATTCCAGAAGTTTTCAAAAGCCATTAAGAAATTTGATTTAGGTGTTGCAATCCAAGGGAATTCATCAATAAATACAACTTTTTTATTTTTAGACGACAATCCGTTAATATATTGTTCTAATAGCGTGAAGGCTTCTAGCCATTTTCGAGGTGTTTTAATAGATATGTCTTTTGTCCGTATTCTAAGTTCTTTGGCGAAGTTATCTAGTTGATCAGATAGTGAACCATTAGATAATCCTGTTACTTCATAAATAAAATTATTTTTATAATGCTCACGAATTAAAAAGGTTTTACCAACTCTTCTTCTGCCATAAACAGCCACTAATTCAGATTTAGTACTAGCTAAAGTTTCTGCTAGCAAAGCTAGTTCTTGCTTTCTTCCTATTATTTTCTTTTCCATAATATTCCTATAATTCGCCAAAAGTACAAAATAAATCTAGATTTGGCGGGTTATAACAAAAATATTTTGATGGTATGTTGGTATTAATATTTTTTCTTAGCATTTATGTTTCTTTGATTAGCTATTTTTTCAGCCTCAAAAAGAATTAATTATAATCAAATCTTCAACCAATAAGCCTGCCTGATTGGCATAAAAGTTCGCTTCCTTTCTAGGGGGGGGTACCAGATTCCAGAAATTTTGTGAACAGTATCAATTATAAATATAATATTTTGTGAATTATTATGGTAAAAGCCCGCTATCGAGCGAATCCTTCCCTAGCTAGGGAACAGTAGCTTATGACAACCATCCATTCAAATCACTTTATGAAAACCGTCAGTTCAATTGCATCTAGCCTCGACATATCACGTGCTTCAAGTTGAATAATTACTCCATTGTCTAGCTTCCATTTTACTGTTCGATAATTTTCATACACCTGCTCAACACTAACTGCTTGACCATATTTATGTGACAATGAGTCTTCAATTGCTTTTAATCTTTGCCTAAACTGTTTTACTATATTTCCTTGTTTATTCATTACCTGAAAAATATTAGAATTATTATCTTCAAATATTTCTGTTTCGAACCAATTAAAAGCTGCTTTATTGAGCATAGAATTATCTATATTATAACCATAACTTCTGGTACAAGCAAAAATAGAATCTTCCACATAAAAATATGTTTTTATACCTCGATTTTCGAAACTAACGTTATCCTTAAAAAGATAACTGTACGGAGCATCATTTCCATTTAATCTAAAATCAACACTATTGTTTGACAATTCCAAGGAATCAATTTCCTCAATATTTATATTATGCAAATTTGAACTTACATAATCAAGAATATTTAAAAAAGGTGCATTTCCAACATACAAAACACTATCTACATCATCAACCAAATAGTGAATATTTATATTGGGAGGATTTACATCAACTAATCCATATGAATGATTATCGTCAATAAAATGAAGTAATTGCCGATTATTTGTTATTTGATTCCTATAAGAATAGTGATTATCAATCACATTAATCTTTTTGTCAAAGTATTTGATAGGAATAAATTCTTTATTATGCAGTTTTGCGATATAGGTATTTGCACTATCTGAGCAAATATAAAATAGTTCATTACCTTGAATAAATGATGTTTCGATTGAAAGCACCCCTGAGTTTATGAAAAAAGGATAATATGTTGTATCATCATAAATCAATTCTGCACCATCAAAATATTGACTGCCAATATTATATTTATTAAGCCTTCTCTTCATATATTTGTATCTGTTTTTTCTTTTAGTTTCTGCTAATTTTAAGGGCTCTTCGACCTTTATCACAACATGTCTCGTCACAATAAAGTAACTCCCATTAATCCTATGAATTATATTTCCATCAGATGATAACTCATATTCTTTATCTGTTTCTTTATCGCGAAACCATGTCGTACAACCCCATTCACCAAAATCGAGATACGTTACATAAAACTTAGAATCCTCATAAATAACATCATCAGCCTCCTTTATCTTTTTAAATAGTAGTTTATTTGTATCCAACAAAAATGTGTGATGAGTATAATAATCCTTTAGTAATAATTGGTTGTCTTGGACAAATAAGTCAAAATAGTGTGAAGTCGGTATATCATTTGGCAATTCAATTTCTTCAATTACCCCATCATTAGAAAAGCAAAATAGATGCTTCGTATCATCAGTAATTCGAGGATATACAGGATCTTCTATAAAAACACAATAGTACCTGCCTTTAAACAATACAGAGTTCAATACTCTAACATTAATAATTGGCTGCACTATATTTTTAATATTCAATTGAATAGTATCTGTATTAACAGAAAAATTTTGGCTATTAGAAGAAAGCCTAAAAACTAATATCAGTAAAAATATAAATAGAGTTTTTTTCATATACATTCTGTTTTATGTTTCTTAATCCATAGAACTTGGCATAACATCATTTAATAAGCCTACTTCGACTTTTATAACCATAAATCCCATAAAACAAACTCCTTTAGGTAGCCATAATCATCACTCAATAATCCAAGTTTGTTCCACATCCCAGTTGGCACGAATTGAAATTAGTTTTTCGATAAAGTAGGTCATCTCTGCTTGGCGTTTTTCAAGATAATTACCAGTATCCCATTTGCCATTTCCGTTTTCGTCACGAATAGCTTTGAGGCGATAGTCTCCTGGTTTAAGGTATGGATAAACGATTTTTCCCGATTCGGGCAAGACCTGAGCATCGAGCACTTTATTCTTAGAGTTAAGAAGTTGAATAATCAGAGGAGTATTATCATAATATTCGACTTTTAGCACAAGACTACCATATTCTCGCATTTCGGTTGTAACAAACATTCTACGAATTGTGTCGTGACTAGTACCATAGATATCATAGAACACACTATCGGGAATAAATAAACCATATTTCGCGTACTCCTTAAACTTAGTAGGAATTACGATATTCATCTTATATTCTGGGTCTCTGAAATATGGTTTACAGTCTAAAGTGTCAATTATTGTATCGCGTTGATATAGAATTTTTATTTTCGAAGGATCCCAATCTATTATAGGCGTTGTGAATTTAAGTGTGATGTCGGCATAAAAAGGAAAACCTCCACGGGCATTGGAATTATACTTTAATTTGGGAACCTTCTTTGGCTTTGGTTTAGCTTCTGCATTTTGCTTCTTTTGACGACGAGTCTCTTTTACCACTCTTTTACGCTTATGCAAGATAAAGCGCAAAGTGTCCAGCACCTCTCCATTATCTGCCACTTGAATTTGTAAAGTGTCTTGTCGTACACCCGTAAGCCACGTAACTAAAGTGTCTTGATTGGGACTAAGCCAGTCAAAATGCCAAATGGTATCCTTTTTTAAGTTCAAAGGACTTAGCTCTAAATCTTTCAAGGGCATAGCAAATATAATACGAATTTTTTTGGAGCTAAGTAATTTTGAGGATAGTATATTCTGTTCAACCACCGCCTCGGTAAACATAAACATATTCAATGGTTTGGGAGGCTCGTAATGAGTGGTGTCTGCAGAGTCTCTGGGGGCCATCCTTAAGAAGTAAGGGTCAATATATGGTTCAACTAATGTATCGATAAATGCGATTTCTTCGATGGGTTGATCAAAAAGGTAATTGCTATTCATATCCAGTAGAGCAAATATCTTATATCTTCCTTCATGAATATTATTCAATAAGAAATGTCCATTTGACTCAATCTTAGTTAGATAATAAGGGCGATTTTTATAGGGTATGCTATCATCATAAGTTTGATATAGCATTATAAAAGCTCCCTCTGGCGGTTTATGATCAAATGCATTTACAAGAGTTCCTTCTATCATTAGTGAATCTACCTCATCGCCTGTGGAAAGTACATATTCAAAGTTACTTACGGGAAGATTTTCTTTATAATTTACAATAGCATTGCCAAAGAAAATCGTATAAGTCGTATTTTCACTAAGGCTATCGGGCAAGCGAATTATAACCTTTTTGCCTTGGATGCTTATATCTGGTTTCTTAGGCATCTCAGGCGATACAATCAATTGCTGACTTAATTTATCGAGTATAACAAACTCATCAAATTTAATTGAAATTTTGTTTTTAGTGAAATTGCGTGAATAATTTTCGGGTTTATACTCTTTAGGAACAGGTGGAGTATCATCAATCTTTCCACCAGCAGGTGGGACTACCGTTGCACATGCTGCCATAATAAGGGCAAATGCAATAGCGATTATATTTCTTCTTCGGAGCATAAATTTCATTAATAACGCAAAAGTACTAAAACTTGTATAGGAGAAGTGAAATAATTCAAACTGCTAATCGCAATATATATTATTCTGATAGTTAAGTTTTCATAACTAATCAGTGTGCTGAAATACAATAATGCTAGGCTGTTACGATGATTCTTTTTTATTCTTTGTGTCACTTTGTGCTTCTTTGATAAACTTTGTGTAATAATTGTATCACAAAGAACCACAAAGAAGACACTGAGTTTCACAGAGAAAGCTTATCATGCACTCCGAAATTTTGACACTGATTAAATTTTTCTAATTATTGAGGCTTAGGAATACGCTAGAATCCATTCAAATCCATCATCACGGTTGGAATCAGGAGTAATCCACCTAAAATAATCAATCCGACAATAAATTTGAAGATCCATTTAGCCCAAATATCATAGGGAATACGAGCAACGCCCAATACACCAATCAAAACACCCGATGTTGGTGTTAGCATATTGGTAAAGCCATCGCCAAACTGGAAAGCCATTACAGTGGCTTGGCGCGAGATTCCAATTACATCAGAAAAGGGAGCCATTATAGGCATAGTAAGAGCTGCTTTGGCTGAACCCGATGGAATAATAATATTGATGAAGTTTTGGATAAGGTACATGGTTTCCACAGAGCCAATTTTCCCCATACCATCCATGGACTGAGATAGGCTGTGTAGAATAGTATCAATTACTTTGCCTTCCTGAAGGATAAAAATAATGCCTCCTGCCAAACCAACAATCATTGCCGCAGAGAGAATATCTTTTACTCCATCCAGAAAGTATTTAACAATATTATCGGCCGAATAGTTCATGGATATTCCTGAAAGTAACCCCATCACAAAAAACAATGTGGCAATCTCCATAACATACCAGCCATAACCCATTACACCAACAATCAGAAAGATAATGGTGAATAATAGAAGGTTAAGAATAAAGAAATGGACTGATTTGCGAAGCGAGAAAAATCCTAGAATAGCGAAGAGTATTGTAGATGCTGGGAGGATGTAAAAAGGCCAGAAGGCTCCAAATAGATGAATTCCTGTATATGGTTTCCCTCCGATTTCCAGTTCCGTAATACTTAGATTTAATTGGCCATTACTAAAATCAACAGAAAATAGGATAAGAGCAATCAATGTTACTGCATAAACGCCCCATGCTATTTTTGGTGTAAAATACTTAACATCTTCCACGTCTTCACTATTTCTACTGCGCCAATAATCATCAATCTGATATGTTGGTGATTTCTCAGGATTTCTTTTTATACGATTGGCGTAGGAAAGGATAAAGCTAAAGCCCACGATATTGATTACAAACCAACAAAATATTCGGTACTCCATTCCCGAGAACAATGGAATATCAGAGAGTCCTTGGGCGATACCAATTGTAAAAGGATTTAAAACAGCTCCAGCAAATCCAAGTCCTGCAGCCACAAAAACTATGGACACTCCCGTAATAGAATCATAACCCATTGAAATGGCCAAAGGAACTAAAATAATGATAAAGGCAATAGTTTCTTCACTCATGCCAAAAACAGCTCCAAAAACACTAAACATGGTCATAATTAGAACCAGAATGACATTGTTTACTCCAATGAGTTTCAATAGTTTCCAGTGTTCAATTTTTTTGGTAAGACCCAAAAAGGCAAATATTCCAATATCAATTGCTCGACTTTTATTCATAATCCAAAAGGCACCCCCAATCATTAGAATAAATACAATGATATCAGCCTTATCTACAAATCCCTCGAAAAAGGCTGAGAATATTTGCCAAGTTTGAGGTTGATTCTCTATATAGTGAAAGGAATTATCTACAATTACATTTCGTGAACTTCCATCCACTATAACTGTTTGACGATCATATTCGCCACCAGGCACAAACCAAGTTGTAATAGCAGCCACCACTAAAATGGCAAAAACAATAACGTAAGTATGCGGAACTTTTTTAAGCATAGATATGGTTTCAAATTAGAATCTCCAAAAATATAAAAAACCCCCAAACAGATTACCTGCTTGAGGGTTTTTTGCATGAAACAAAAATTCTTTTCTATCTGCAGTAACCAGAACCGCCTTGTCCACGTGATCCATGACGACCATGTCCTTTCATTCCTTGGCCCATCATTCCACCAGCTTTGCTGTCGAAAACAACACGCTGATCATCAGTTAATAAAGCTCGAAAATCTTGACGAAATTTCGCGTGAATTTTCATTATTTTTGTCTTCAAAGCACCTATCTCATCAATTGTTTTGTTGATGGCTGCCATATCTACTTTCTCGGCAATGGATAAAGTTTGTAGATGTGCTCTTTTTTCGCGCATTTCTGCCTTAATTGGATTAATTTGTTTCAACATCTCTGTACGCAAAGTTTTAATCTTTGCTGTTTGAGCTTCAGTCAAATCAGGGAGCATCATTTTCTTACACATTTCTGGATTTCCTTTGGAGCCTTTTTGTCCTTGATTTTGACCCTGGCCTCTTCCTTGTGCCGAAACATTCATTGTCATTCCCATTGCAGCAATCATCATGATGATTAGTAAGCTGCGGCTTAAAATTTTCTTCTTCATATCTGTAAAAATTAATTGTTATTTATTTTGTGTGTTATTAGTTCTGTTAAATTTATCTTCGTAATGTGCTTTTAATAAGGCTTGTTGCTCTTTGTCTAAATCTTGTCGTATTTTCTTAAAAAAGATTAAGGATTCATCAATAATCTTTTCTTGGATTTCTATGTTTTTCTCGCGGTACTCTGCAATAAGTGTACTATCAGGCTTGTCGCTGGAGGCTTCTTCAAAAAGTTGATGTTGATTAATATGAAGAGCTTTTTTTAATTTGCGCATTTCTTGAAAATGCTCTTTCCGAATAGCACCCATTTCTCTTTTCTGCTCAGGATTTAGTTTTAGCTTCATAATAAGTGATTTTGTGCCCTTACTATGCATAGTGTTAGCGCGTTTACTTTTTATCACTCGTTTATGAAATGCGGTATAATCAGCATCTTTATGAAAGCTATACATTACAAAAGCCATGGAGGCAATTACGGAGATATTAATAATTAGTAAGATTATAAATCCCCAAAACCAAATATTTGTATTTTTAAAGTAAGTCATTATTCAAAGTCGTTTATTAAGTCAAAACTATTATCTGCAAGTTCAAATCCAAAATCATCATTTTGTTCTATAACTATTTTCTCAGCGAAAGTTGAATTTATTTGCTCAGCGGAGAAGCTCCCTAAAAGACCACCTCCAACTATTCCAATAAAAGCAATAGAAGCGGCCATTGCATAACGAATTGCGTAGGATTTACGTGGAGATTGGGTTTGGGCTTGATTTTCCATTCTTGCTTCAAGTCGCGTAAAAAAGAAAGGGTCTGGTTCTGTTCTTTTATTATCATCTATTAAAACCATGCTAGCTCGCATTCCTTTTTCCAGAGAAGCGCACTGAGCACAATTTTCAAGATGCTTGGTAATGTTTTGTTGCTGCATCTCATCGAGTGAACCCTCGATATATTCCCAAATATTATTTTCTATTTCTTTACACTGCATCTCTTGCGATTTTTATATCAGACACAGAACTTTTAACTTTCTTGCGCTACCCTAATAATTATTTCGAAAACTTTAATTCTGGAGTCTATGTAGCTAAAAAAAGCCCTGCATGAAATTATACAGAGCTTAAAATATCTTATACCGAAGGTGTTTTATAAGTCCACAAAAGTTTTAGGAGCCATAGTAGTTTTCAATCGCCAAGTTGTAGCTACACCATTCTTTAGTCTAAAGACAGCCATAGGCTCATAACCATTATGTTCAATCATTGGTTTCAAGAAAGGTCTTTTAGATACGATTTCCTTTTTCAATTCTAAGTCATCATCCAATTCTTCCACAACTCCTGTCACACGCACAGAAACTACAGCTGGATTTTCTGCAAATATCATTTCTACCTTAGGATCCATCTTTAATTGGCGGTACATGTCTCGCATTTTGCCAGTAGTAAAATAGATTCCCTCATCATTAGCTTTATGAAGCAATATGCCTCTCACTCGTGCTTGTCCTTGATCATTTGTTGCCAGAAAAAACTCTGGATGCTCATTCAAAAATTGAAATATCTCCTCTTTTGTCATTAGATTAAAGTTTTAAGTTCGATTACAAAAGTATTAAAATACTTGATTTCAAGACAATAATTATTAAAGAAGTTTTATCGTGTGATATAATGTGATGGTAAGAGCCAATTTAAGAAGACTAATTAAATCAAATAAATCAAAAATTATATTCTATCTTAGCATTGTTTTAAAAATCGGATGTACTACTTAATTTAGTAATGTAGAAGTAAACTTAAAATCGAATTCGATGTCTTTATGCTTTTTTGTTTCGGACTTACATGGGAAAATTAATCGCTATGATAAGCTTTTTAGAAAAATTATTGAAGAAAAACCTGATGCGGTTTTTTTAGGTGGAGATTTGTTGCCTTCGGGTTTATTTGCATTCTCATCATCAGAAAACATCCCAAATGATTTTTTTACTGAGATTGTCAAGAATGGATTTGAAGAAGTTCAAGAAAAATTGAAAGAGAAATACCCAAGTGTCTTTATAATCTTGGGAAATGATGATTCTAAAATGGATGAAGAGTCATTCATCGAAGGTGAGAAAGAAGGTTTATGGCAGTATGTACATGATAGGAAAGTGCAATTTGGTCAATATTCTGTTTATGGATATTCTTATATACCACCCTCTCCTTTTTTGATGAAGGATTGGGAAAAATATGATGTTTCTAGATTTGTTGATCCCGGCTGTGTCCATCCTGATGAGGGCTCCCATTCATTTGATATAAAAAAGGAGGATATGTTATTTTCGACTATTAAAAAGGATCTGGAGCAATTGTCAGGAGAGGATAATCTCTCAAATGCAATTTTTTTGTTTCATTCTCCACCCTATAAAACAAAATTGGACAGAGCGGCACTGGATGGTAAAATGTTTGATTATGTACCCTTAGATGTTCATATTGGAAGTATAGCAATTCAGCGGTTTATTAATGAAAGACAGCCTTTAGTTTCTTTGCATGGGCATGTTCACGAATCGGCAAGTATTACTGGCTATTGGCAAGACAAATTAATCAATACATACGCATTCTCTGCTGCTCATGAAGGCGATGAATTAGCTTTGGTTCGGTTTAATTTAGAATCACTAGAAGATGCGGAAAGGGAATTAATCTAATTCCGCTCCAATTTTTAATGGTCTTGCGGCATCCGTAATAGCATCAATCTTAACAGCAAAACTATTTCGCTTTTCAATATCCTTATCTGTAATTAAATGAACATCGAGTATCTGATCAGATTTAAAACCTGTTTTTAGAAAATTTATATAACTCAGACTGTTACTCCAGCCATCTAACCAAGATAAAAGGTCTTTACGTTGATTCTCATCCCCTATAAAGTGAATTAAAAGATCAATATCACTTTCGGGGCCGGCTGTTGCATTTTTTGTGCTGCCAAAAACGAAAAACCGCTTTACACCAAACCTTGTACTGTCAAGCTTTGATGCTATTTGTTCAGCTGCTCTAAGGCGCCATTTCCAATGATAATCTAAGTTGGGGTTTTTTAATAAATCTTCCTTTTTTTCTGGTTTTTCTAGATCGTCATCAACATCTATTACTTCGTTGCTAATAACAGCGAGAGCTTTTTTAGCACCCTCATTCATAAAGATATTTAGCATGCATCCTTCGGTGTGACTAGTAATATCGATTACTTTAATTACATCGGATAAAGCTGAAAATTCAGGTAATAAAACGGGAAGCATATTTGAAGAGTCTGAGAAAAAATCTTCATTGAAAATGATACCGTGATCATCGGGATATAATGGTAAATAGAAAATATTTGCTTCTACTAAGTCTTGAAAGAAATGAGTTCCAAAGGACAGTTCAGGTACATATCCTTTTTGTTTTCTAGCAATCTCAATCAACATGGCCGTATTATTTATATCAGAATATGTCACGCTAACTCCAAGCTTGATATCTCCTCTGCTTCCCCAGCGTCCGGGCCCTAATAGAATGAATTGTTTTTTAGGCAATATCATATTTAGTTTCCCAATAGCATTTCCGACAGCTACTAGATCTGAATGCTCAGATAGCTGGTTGTATTCTAGCGGGTCAACATATACTACATGAGAAATACTAGATAATGTTCCGTTTGTAATATGTTTCTCTGCTGAAAATAAAACTTTTTCTTTAGGGATATTAAAAGGAATACTAGCAGGCTTTCTAATCTTACCATGGCTCTGTTTTCTGCACTGCAAAAGATATAGGTCTTCACCATTATGGGCAAACTCTAAATCAACGGGAAAATTAAACTCAGTTTCGAGCACTGATATAGTTGAACGTACCTGATTAATAAAATCAGAATCATTTATGAGTTTATTGAAAGTAACAACAAAGTTATTCTTCTTGAAATCGGCTCCAACTCTTCTAATGTCGTGTAAATAATTCTCCGTTATTTGTGAGACAATTTGATTAATAATTGGGTAATCATATCCGTGTTCATTTATTACATCTTCTATATTGAGTGTCTTAAAACATCTCTCTTCAAGGTCAAGAACATCAATGCTTTTTGGAGAATATCTTATTATTTCATCAATCGAAACATTGGCCCTTAAATTTGACTTCCCAGGTGATATTAAAACAGGATAATCATCGCTTAAACGATCTACAGCTCTTGTCCCCAATCCTGGGACCAGCCTTAATAGGCCATCCTCTTGTTTTATTCGACTTGACCAACGATAGTTGTTTTGAGAAAAAGCGACTCCTGCAAAAGCTGGAAAGAAGTATTTTCCAACTTTCTTTCCTACCACTTCTTGAATCATGATTGCCATTTCTTCATTAAAATCAATTAGCCCCCGTTCAATTCGATATTCTATAGGGTCAGGGCCAAATGTAGAAGCATACACTTCTGCAATTGCATTTGAAAGCTCATCCATTCGTTCACTCTTCGTGCCTTGATTGGAGATGAATAAACTTTTATACTTACCTGCAAAAATGGAATTAGGTCTATCTTCAAGTAAACTTGTACTTCTCACAACTAAGGGAGTGTCCCCAAAATCATCAAGCATAGCCAATAAGCCTTTTGAGATAGCTGGTGTAAGTGATGCATTTTTGAAAACATGTGAAACATAGGGGTACTCTCTCCTAACAACCTCAATGCTTTTATATTTTTGTTCTGCAATATCTTCCAGATGATTATACCGAATAAAGCATAGAATCCCATCAGACATTATATACCATGTTTTTGGAACTTTTATCTTTTTTGTGTATTCATTACTATGATGTGATCTTTCCAAAATATTCTTGGAAAGAAATAAACCAGAACTTTTTCCGCCATATTTCCCATGACAGTTTACAGGATAAATAGTGGTATTTATTAGGTCATGGAAATCATCTAATTCAATAAAATTAGCAGCGATATTTACAAATTCAGATTGGTCACTAAGTAAACGATTAATCAAGGTTACTTTTATGTGCTTTTTACGGATTGGGCTAAGTTCAAGACCTTGTTTTTTCAAGTGGTGATAACGGTCAATTACTGAGCTAATTTCTTCAAAAGTGGATCCGCTATTTCCAAGGGTATGGACTAAAAACCCTGATTGGTCCTCCTTAATCCAGCGGCTAATATTATCAAATATCTCAGTTTCACTTAGATGCTTGTTTGATATTTCAATTATTCTAGTGATAATGTTTAATGAATCAGATTCACTTTTAGCTTTATAAGGATAATTAGTCTCTTTAAATAGACTACTATCATCATTGTTCACAGGGTCAAAAAATTCATATAAGTTTTCTGCCTCTTTTATTCCTTTCCAACATAGATAGTTTACCATTTTTCTAGAAATTCTAATCAATAATTTAGGATCAGTTTTTCTTAGCATATCTAGAATAATCCACCATTCAGATTTAGATTCGACCTGTATTTGCTGTTTTTCTTCAAATACTGATTTTAACTGTTTATGAAATAAAAAGGAACCAATCTGCTCGGCAATTGTTATGATTAGTCTTCTCTCTTCTTTCAAAAATGGACCTTCATCACAGATAGGGCGATCTTCAGTATAGAAAACCTCAAGTTTTCCTATTATTTCATCATGGATTTTAATATTTGTGGAAAGCACCCATTTTGTTTCTTTGAAGTGATCAGATTTAATAATTTGCTTCTTATATGAAAGCCTTGCGATACATATATCGGGGTATTGCCATCCAGGAGGAATAACAGAAATAATACCAGCTAAAATTTCATTTATTTCTTTGGTGTTATCATTCAGTAATTCTTGAACTTCATACAAGCAATTTAATTCTTTTGCTCGCTCTTTTAATTCGTTAACTAAACTATTTTTAGAAATCCTTTTAGCCATAATAAAGGTATTTAAAATGTTTGCAAAATAATTAGATATTAATCTTTTAGAATTACACCTCTAGCAGTTTTTCCATCAACTTTTATCAGTAGTGGCTTTTTGGTTTTTGCATGTCTCACATACAATGTCTCCTCAACCGTTTCAAGTTTATTTAGCCAATCCCAATCTATTCCTTTTTGGTCGTAATAGGATACAGAAAAATAGGAAACTTGGAAACTTGTGATATTGTGAAAAAAGTGAGACGCTTGACTCATCTCCTGTATCATTTGTTCTATTGCTGTTTCTACAATCACTTTTGCGCCCGATATTTGGCCCCAATCCACAGGGATTCCTGCCCATGGGTCGGTAGTTCCCCACCTTCCAAATCCAATTAAAAGGTATTTTTTATTCTTAGCTATAAATTTTTTATTGATTTCTTCAAGTTCTTTAGCAATTTTATAAGTATTCTTTACATCGAAGGTGTCGATCTTTAAGTATACAATATCTGTTAATGTATTGATACTACCATTGCCAAGAGCATGCGATGAGTTAAGAAGTAAATTATCTCCTTCAAATTCATCGTCACTTATCATTACCTCCTCTGAAGAAACAACCATTGGCCTCACTTGTAAAAAGCCAAATCGATATTGTGGGTCATTTCCTGTATTATCTAATGTAACTGCAAATTCAGTTTCGACAGGCGAGTTATATGCTTTTTCGCAGATTTTCAATAATCTACCTATTAAATCATTTAGAGCTAATGTGCCATGTTTAAGAATCGGAGCAAAGGTTAATATTCTAGGACCCTCACCTATTTGGCCTGGCCAGACTCTGTCAGCTAAACCATCATAAGTTGAAACTAATTGTTTTAATGTGCCATCATTTTCGGCTTCAGTAAAATGCTTCTCCAACATAAACTCAGTTTCTTTTATTGGATCATATTCTGGTGCTTGTCCTAAATTAACAGACCAGAATTTAAGCTGAGTCTGGCTTAGCATAGCCTTCATGGATTTAAAAGGAGGGTCTTTTTTAGGAGCTGCAGGAGAATAAGCCCATGAAACCCCTCCGTCAACAATTGTTTTACCAAGACCTAAAGCAAGGTTTACCACTCCATCTTCTGGTTTTGCTTTCCCTGGAGGATAAAAATTATACGATCTAGCAACTCCCGATATTTCTGGATAAAAAACGTCTCCGTGTTTATGGCCTACAATTTCTTGAATAATTACAGCCATTTTTTCATCTTCAGTCTTGTGTTTGGTTGCCTTAATGTAGTCTTTAGGCGCACGAAAAAAAGTAGATGCATACACATATTTTATAGCTTCAGTTAGCTTCCTAAACCTTGTGTCAACATCAGCTTGGTTATTTGGAGTTAGTTTTGTTCCATATATTCCTGCAAAGGGCTCATGCATGGCATCCTCAAGTAAGCTAGAAGATCGAACAGCCAAAGGCTTTTTAACTTGCGTTACAATAAGTCTTAGATCACCTAATATATTAAATGGTAAATCGGCTTTTTGAAAAGCTAAGGCAATTCGATCATCACTTGATTCTGATAGCGCAATTTCATATAAATTATTATTTTTCATGAATAAATCAAACACATCGGTCTTAATAACAATCATCTTAGGAATACTAATCTCAAAGTCTGGAAATTCTTCCTCTCCAATTTCTTGATTGATAATTGTATTTATAAACTCTAATCCTTTTGCTTTACCCCCTAAACTTCCTTCTCCAAGAAAACTTATTGGGTGTTTCGAATTAAAAAAGTGTTTGTCTAGTTGCATGATTCAAATAACTTATGAAGTTAATACTAAATCCACCCTCTACTTTGACAAGCATTTGCCACCCTATCAACGGAAATCAAATAGGCAGCTTCACGTAATGTAACATTGTTTTGCTTGGCAAAATCACTTACAGCAGCATAAGCAGATGTCATTTTCATATCCAATTTGGCTAATACTTCATCTTTGTCCCAATAATAGTTCATATTATTTTGGACTTGTTCAAAATAGCTACAAACAACGCCGCCTGCATTTGCCAGAAAATCAGGAATTACAATCAGGTCTTTCTTATTTAATAATTTGTCGGCATCTGGTGACGTTGGCCCATTTGCACCCTCTGATATTAATTTAACTTTTGGATGTATTTTGTCAACATTATGTACAGTTATTTGATTCTCCAATGCAGCAGGAATTAAAATGTCAACTTCTTGTTCTATCCATTTCTCTCCATCTAGTACTTCATAGCCAAGTTTTTTTGCTTTTTCCTTATCAATACCACCAAAAGTATCAGTTATACTTAACAATTCATTTAAGTCTATCCCATCTATTTTTCTAAAGGAGTAGCTTTTTTTATCTGTATTATCCCATGAAGAAACACAAATTACCTTTCCTCCCATCTTATTGTATAATTCTATAGCATACCTAGAAACATTACCAAAACCTTGAATACTTGCTGTGGTGTTCTCTGGTTTAATTTGAAGTTCTTTTAATGCCTCCCGAACAGTTATAATTGTTCCATAACCAGTTGCTTCAGTTCTTCCTTGTGAACCACCCATCCCTAAAGGCTTTCCGGTTATAGTTCCTGGGTATTTTCCGCCAGTAATTGTTTCATATTCATCAAGCATCCAGAGCATATGCTGTGGATTTGTCATCACATCTGGTGCAGGAATATCAGAATTGGGTCCGATATTTTTTACAATTTGTCGAATCCAACCCCTACAGATCTGCTCTTGTTCAAACTGACTCAAATTATGAGGGTCACAGATAACTCCTCCTTTACCACCACCAAGTGGGATATCAACAACTGCTGTTTTCCATGTCATCCACATTGATAGCGCTCTCACTGTGTCAATTGTTTCCATGGGATGGAAACGAATACCACCTTTCGCAGGTCCTCTAGCATCATTATGCTGAATGCGGAATGCTTTAAATATCTTTTTGGTTCCATCATCCATTCTCACAGGAATAGTAAAATGATATTCACGCATTGGGTTTCTCAAAAACTCTCTAGAAGCTTGATTTAACTCTAATAAATCTGCGGCATGATCAAACTGATTTTGAGCCGCATGAAAAGGGTTATAGGTTGTTTCACTCATGATTAATATAGTTTAGATAATATTCACAAAATTAGAGGCTAAAAATAGAAAAAAAATATTGTATTTCAAACAGTTTTCTTTATAAATATTATGGGCAACATAGATACTTAAATAGATATTTAGAACTATGAAAAATGTCTAAGTCTGATAATGTAAACTTGGGATTAAAATTGTCTTGAAAATCCAATAATATTCATTGCATAATTTCATTACCTTTGTCCATTGTGATAAAAGTATCCCCAATTAGGGGAGAATCGATATATATTAAATAAAAATAGAAGAAATGTATTCTGATATAGAAGGCTTTAAGTCGAGGGGGTGTTGTGCACCGCCTGACGCCTCTCAGAAGAACGAAGATATAAACCAACATAGTTGCTGTAAATTGGATGCCTACGATTGGCTAGCCGATATTAATTCGGTGGATGATAAACGACAATTTGATTGCATAGAGGTTAGGTTTAAAAACAGCAGAAAAGAATTTTTTCGACTTCAAGAGGATATAAAAATAAAACGAGGTGATATCATTGCAGTGGAGGCCTCTCCAGGACATGATATCGGTATTGTTTCGCTTACAGGCGAAATTGTACGCTTGCAAATGCGCAAGAAAAAAGTAGATCCTAAATCGGAAGCCATCAAAAAAGTGTACCGGAAATCCCGTACATCAGATATTGAAAAATGGATTCAAGCTACATCTAAAGAAGTAAGTACCATGATTTCGGCACGCCGTATTGTTATGGATTTTGACTTGCAAATGAAGATTAATGATGTGGAATATCAAGGGGATAATACAAAAGCAATTTTCTATTATACGGCTGAAGAGCGAGTGGATTTCCGTGAATTGATTCGTGCTTTAGCGGAGCGGTTTAGTGTTCGCATTGAGATGAAGCAGATTGGTGTTCGTCAGGAATCAAGTCGCTTAGGTGGAATAGGTCCCTGTGGCCGTGAGCTTTGTTGTTCATCTTGGCTTACTGATTTCAAATCAGTCTCTACATCTGCAGCACGTACACAACAACTTTCTTTAAATCCACAAAAACTAGCTGGTCAGTGTGGTAAGCTGAAGTGTTGCTTAAATTTTGAAGTGGATCATTATCAAGAGGCTCTATCTAAATTTCCTGATACAAAAGCCCGCTTGAAAACTAAAGAAGGTGAAGCATATTTTATTAAAATGGATGTGCTTAAAGAGACGATGTGGTACTCTTATGCTGAACAATACGGTAGTTTCGTTCCCTTGAAAATAGACAAGGTGAAACGTATTCAGGAAATGAATGCTAAGGGTGAAATTCCGGATTCATTGGAAGATTATACAGAGGTAATTGTTGATACTGGACCGTCATTTGATGATGTAATTGGGCAAGGTGATTTAACACGCTTTGA
>Ga0164315_10001303_pt1 | contig 18766 bp, 12 predicted proteins | sample GuaBasSedimGuay6_FD_113737 | JGI IMG/M metagenome (GOLD analysis project Ga0164315, IMG submission 113737) | Subseafloor sediment microbial communities from Guaymas Basin, Gulf of California, Mexico - Guay6, Core 4569-2, 0-3 cm | ecosystem: Environmental > Aquatic > Marine > Hydrothermal vents...
AAACTGGTTCATCGTGTTGTCTTTGCCACCAGCCTTCAGGGCTGCGTCACCGGCAAAATACTCCTTGTGGTCATCACCGATATTGGAGCCCGACATAATCTGGTGTTTCACACAGGCGATGTCATTGCGGATCTCTTCACGTTGAACATGGAGCACGTAGCCCAGCATGCCAAGCTCACCGAAGTACTCTTTCGACAAGATGTCGGTGGACAGCGCAGCGGTGTGGTAGGTCGGCAGCGTAATCAGGTGATGGAAGATACCGGCGTCACGCGCTGAATCAGCCTGGAAGGTACGGATATGGTCATCTGCTTCCCTGCCCAGCTCGCTGTCATCATAGTCCACGCTCATCAGGTGGTCGCGATCATAGGCAGACACGTCTTTACCTTCCTCAACCCAGGCATCATATGTCTGCTGACGGAAGTTCAGCGTCCAGTTGAAGGATGGGCTGTTGTTGTAAACCAGTTTGGCATTGGGAATGACCTCGCGAACGCGGTCGACCATCCCGCCGATTTGACCGATATGGGGCTTTTCGGTCTCGATCCAGATCATGTCTGCGCCATTTTGCAAAGAAGTGATGCTGTCGAGAACGCAACGGTCCTCACCGGTGCCGGCACGGAACTGAAACAAGTTGGATTCCAGCCGCTTGGGACGCAACAACTTGCCATCGCGTTTCAGAACAACGTCACCATTGTGCATATCTTCGGAGTGGATTTCCTCGCAGTCGAGGAACGAGTTGTACTGATCACCCAGGTCGCCTGGCTCGTGGGTCACTGCGATTTGCTTGGTGAGACCCGCACCGAGGGAATCAGTGCGGGCAACGATAACTCCATTATCAATACCCAGTTCCAGGAACGCATAACGACATGCATTGATCTTGGCGAGGAAATCAGAATGTGGAACAGTGACCTTACCGTCCTGGTGACCGCATTGTTTTTCGTCGGATACCTGGTTTTCGATCTGCAGACAGCAGGCACCGGCTTCAATCATCTGCTTGGCCAGCAGATAAGTGGCCTCTGCGTTGCCAAATCCGGCATCGATATCGGCAATGATGGGCACAATGTGTGTCTCATGATTGTCAATTTCTTCATTGATCCCGATTTCCTTGACAGCATCACCGGCTGCCCTGGCCGCATCCAACTCCCGGAACAGGGCGTTTAGCTCACGCGAGTCAGCCTGTCTCAAAAATGTGTAGAGTTCCTCAATCAATTGGGGAACCGTTGTTTTTTCATGCATGGATTGATCAGGCAGAGGACCGAATTCTGACCGCAACGCAGCAACCATCCAGCCGGACAGGTATAAATACTTCTTTTTGGTGCTGCCAAAGTGCTTTTTGATAGAGATCATTTTTTGCTGGCCGATGAAACCATGCCAACAGCCCAGTGACTGGGTAAATTGTGAAGAATCGGCATCGTATTCCGCCATATCGCGGCGCATGATGTCGGCCGTGTACTGAGCGATTTCCAGACCAGTTTTAAACTTGTTCTGGGCACGCATACGGGCGGCGGATTCAGGATTAATGGCATCCCACGAGCTGCCTGCGGCTTTGCAAACCCCTGCTATAGCATTGATATCTTTGGTATAACTCGACATGGCGAATCCTCCGTTATCTGTGTTGAAATAATGTTTGGAGCAACAAGGTAGTGTAGAACTAAACAGTCAAAATTGCTCTCATAAAAAGCCATTCTAGCTATACCTGTTAAATTTAGATAATCTATAGACTTTATACCCTCCATTCATATTATGAATAGAGGTTTTGTTTAATCATAAGAGTCTTTTTGTGAACTTAAAAAACATCGATCTTAATTTATTGGTCTACCTTGATGTTCTGTTACGTGAACGCAACGTGACCCGTGCTGCTGAGAGCCTGGGGATCTCCCAACCGGCCATGAGCAATGGTTTACGGCGTTTGCGAGAGTTGTTTTCCGACCCCTTGTTGGTGCGCACCAGTGGTGGCATGAGTCCAACCGAACGAGCCGAGGGCTTGCAACCAAAGATCCGTGAAGTAGTAGCCTCAATCAAGAAAGTGGTCCAACCGGACCAGCAGTTCAATGCTACCCGTGCCAACCGTGTTTTTCGAATCTCCGTCAGTGATTACAGTGAATCAACGCTGTTACCACACATGCTGCGTCGCATGCGTTTGGAAGCGCCGGATGTCACCCTGGATATTTTGACACCCAGTGATGTGAGCTTTCAGGATTTAGAACAGGGCAGTGTCGACTTGGTGATTAACCGCTTTGATGTATTACCACAGTCATTTCACCAAAGACCCATTTGGCGGGATGGTTTCTCCTGCATTTTCAGCCGCCAGAACCAGATTCGCAATAACTTCAATCTGGAGACCTACCTTAAGGCTGGTCATGTGTGGGTCAGCAAAACCGGAATGGGGATTGGTGTAGGTATGGAGCCTGGTGCCAGCCAGAGACTTGGGTGGGTGGATGAAGCACTGGCCAAACTGGGTAAGGAGCGTCGCATTCGGGTTTTTACCCGGCATTACGAGGCGGCGATGAGACTGGCAAATTTACGCGATTTGATAGTCACATTGCCGAGTAAGGCAGCCAATCGCTTAAAGGATGATCCCAGTGTAATTATTTCGCCACCGCCGTTTGAGATTCCGGAATTTGAGTTAACGATGGCCTGGAGTCCGTTGCTGCAACATAACCCGGCACACCGGTGGATGCGCCGCTTGATTGCTGAAGTTGCTCAAGACGTGGATTAACCTGACTATTCATAAGACAAATAATGGGAATTATTCGGCAAGTACGCAAGTCTGTCCTAGAATGTTTAATTTGATCATCAGAACCCTGAGCTATAAACGAGCGCAGGTTACCTAAACCTCACACTACAGGATAGAAAAATGTCCAATCGTATCCAGCAAGGCGGCTTACAGGTTGCTAAAGAAATTTTTGATCTGGTTGCAAATGAGCTAACTCCAGGCACAGGTGTAACTGTTGAGCATTTTTGGGCTTCTTTTGAGGAAATCCTCGTAGATTTAACACCCAGAAACCGTGAACTGCTGCAAATACGTAAGAATTTACAGGATCAGATCGACGCCTGGCACGATCGACATGCCGGGAAAATTATTGATCAAGCTGAATACAAAGCTTTTTTGCAGGAGATTGGGTACCTCGTGAAAGAGGGGCCCGATTTCCAGATTGAGACGGAAAACGTGGACCCTGAAATTGCATTGCAGGCCGGGCCACAGCTGGTTGTGCCGGTGATGAATGCCCGCTTCGCACTAAACGCCGCAAACGCCCGCTGGGGTAGTCTTTACGACGCACTCTATGGCAGTGATGTGATTACGGAAGACGGCGGTGCTGGAAAAGCAGGCGCATATAACCCGGTACGTGGCGCCAGAGTGATCGCTTATGCTCGCGGGATATTGGATCAAGCAGCCCCGTTAGCTAATGGCTCCCATGCAGACTCCACAGCTTACCGCATTGAAAATGGCGTATTGCAAATCTCGTTGAGCGATGGCTCCTGTGTCGCGCTGACGAACCCCGAACAGTTTGCTGGCTATACGGGAAGCACTCAGAACCCGGAATCAGTATTGATCAAGAACAATCTATTGCATTTAGACATTCAATTTAACCCGGCTAGCCCTGTTGGCTCTGCTGATGCTGCCGGCGTCAGTGATGTGATTGTTGAAGCCGCGCTGACCACGATTATGGACTGCGAAGATTCAGTCGCAGCGGTTGACGCCGAGGATAAAGCACTGGTTTATCACAATTGGCTGGGCTTGATGAAAGGTGACCTGGAAGAAACCCTTGAAAAGAACGGCAAAACCGTCCTGCGGAAAATGAATGTCGATCGCGAATACACCACACCAGATGGTGGTTTGCTCAAATTACCGGGTCGAAGCCTGCTGTTCGTGCGGAATGTTGGCCACTTAATGACCAATCCTGCGATTCTCGATAAAGAGGGTAACGAGGTGCCGGAGGGCATCATGGATGCCATGATGACAACGCTGGCCGCCATGCATGATCTGAAAGGCAATTCTGACCTGCATAATTCCCGAACCGGCAGCATCTACATCGTAAAACCGAAGATGCATGGCCCGGATGAAGTGGCCTTCACCGATGAGCTGTTTGGCCGGGTTGAAGATGCTTTAGGGTTGGATCGCTACACCCTGAAAGTTGGCATTATGGATGAAGAACGCCGCACCTCGGTTAATCTCAAAGAATGTATTCGCGCCGTGAAAAACCGCGTCGTCTTTATCAATACCGGCTTTCTGGATCGTACAGGCGACGAATTGCACACCAGCAAGAATGCCGGTGCGTTTGCGGCCAAAGAGCAGCTAAAGACAATGCCGTGGATTTTGGCTTACGAAGATCAGAATGTTGACCTTGGCCTGGCCTGCGGACTGAAAGGCCGGGCTCAAATCGGTAAGGGGATGTGGCCAACTCCCGATAATATGGCCGACATGATGGAGGCTAAAATTGCCCACCCGATGGCGGGGGCAAATACCGCCTGGGTACCCTCACCGACGGCGGCTACACTGCATGCCCTGCACTACCACCGGGTTAACGTGGCTGACCGCCAAACTGAATTGGCAAATCGTCAACGCGCCAGTGTCGATGATATTTTAACCATCCCCCTGATGGGTGATGAAAAGCCGTCGGCTGAAGCCATTCAGAATGAACTGGACAACAATGCACAGGGCCTGCTGGGTTACGTGGTGCGCTGGGTTGAACAAGGCGTGGGTTGTTCTAAAGTGCCGGACATTAATCATGTTGGCCTGATGGAAGACCGGGCGACCCTGCGGATTTCCAGTCAACATATTGCCAACTGGTTAAAACACGGCCTTTGCAACGAAGAGCAGGTAATGGAAACCCTGCAGCGTATGGCCATGGTCGTCGATGGCCAAAACGCCGGTGATCCTGCTTATGTGAATATGGCGCCAAACTTCGCCGACAGTATCGCTTTCTCTGCAGCTTGTGACCTGGTATTCAAAGGCAATGAACAGCCCAGTGGCTACACCGAGCCGTTACTGCATGCTTATCGTCAGCAGTTTAAGGCCCAGGGTGGGTAACTTGTTACCCACGAATCACTGTTCCTTATGACCCGTGGGTAATGAATTACCCACCCTACGTCGAAGAAGTAAACTCCGGATAGGCTTCCATACCGCACTCTCCGATATCCAGACCTTCGTATTCCTCTTCCTGGCTGACACGGATACCCATGGTCAGTTTCAAAGCAAACCATACCAACAGGCTGGCACCAAATACCCAGATGAAAATGGTAGTCGCACCAACCAACTGACCGACCAGTGTTGACTCGTCATTGGTCAACGGAACCAGTAACAGGCCAAACAATCCAATCACGCCATGCACTGAAATTGCACCCACAGGATCATCAATCTTCAGTCGGTCCATTCCAAGGATACTGAAGACCACGATAACACCGGCAATCAGTCCAAATAACGATGCCTGCAGCGCAGTAGGTGTTGAGGGCTCGGCAGTAATCACCACCAGTCCGGCCAACGCGCCATTCAATGTCATGGTCAGGTCAGCTTTGCCAAACAGGGCGCGGGCAGTTAACAGTGCCCCGACCAGTCCGGCAGCAGCTGCTGCATTTGTGTTCAGAAATACCATTGCAACCGAATGCGCATTTCCAGCATCCGCCAGCTTGAGCACGGAGCCACCATTGAAACCAAACCAGCCCATCCACAGGATAAATGTTCCCAGGGTTGCCAGTGGCAGGTTAGCACCGGGGATGGCTATGGTATGACCATCACGTCCATATTTACCCTTTCTTGCGCCCAGCAACAGAACCCCTGCCAGCGCTGCTGAGGCGCCTGCAAGGTGAACAATACCGGAACCGGCAAAATCTCTGAAACCGAGATCAGCCAGGTTGAACATGCCGAAGACATCCTTGCTGCCCCAGGTCCATGATCCTTCCAGCGGGTAGATAAAACCAGTCATGAACATGGCAAAGACCAGGAATGACCAGAGCTTCATGCGTTCTGCCACAGCGCCTGAGACAATCGACATGGCGGTTGCGACGAATACAACCTGGAAGAAAAAGTCCGATGCGGGTGAATATACACTGTCGCCAGCAAAACCATTCTCGGCTGAATCAGCAAGCACCGAGCCGAGATCAAACGCCTCGATCCCCTGCAGGAACCACCCACCGCCGTACATGACTGCGTAGCCCGTCGCCAGGTACATGATGCAGGCCACGGCATAAAGCGCGACGTTCTTGGTTAAAATCTCAACGGTGTTCTTGGATCGTACCAGGCCGGATTCCAACAGCGAGAAACCGGCTGCCATCCACATGACCAGGGCACCACAGACCAGGAAGTAAAAGGTATCAATGGCATACTGCAGTTCAAAAATCTGATTTTCCATTTCGTACTCCTCCTATATGGCCTGCGCGCCGGTTTCACCCGTGCGGATTCGTACAACCTCTTCGAGTTTGTGCACAAAGACTTTGCCGTCACCTATTTTTCCGGTTGCTGCGGACTGAACAATTGCCTCAACCACCCTTTCAGCAAGGTCGCTGGTAACAGCCGTCTCGATTTTGATTTTTGGAAGGAAGTCGACAATGTACTCTGCCCCCCGGTAGAGTTCGGTGTGCCCTTTCTGTCGACCAAAGCCCTTGACCTCAGTCACGGTAATTCCACTGACACCGATTTCCGCCAGGGCGTCGCGGACGTCATCGAGCTTGAATGGTTTGATTATCGCAGTCACTAATCGCATTTTTGATCCCTTACATGTGTACGCTGGGTTTATTTATATGCAGGAATCAGGCCATTGTGGTTTTGGACTTGAAAATCAATGACATAGATATATAACAGGTAGTTTTTGCAGTGAATCGGCCGCTTAAACGGGTACGACAGCAACTTATATATGCACCAGTTTGGTGCATAAAGTATTTGCTGGTGCTGGTCGAGAGATGTCTATTCTGACTCTGCGTTCCGCAGTTAACGCAGTTTAGTTACACTTGTGGTCACTCGGGGCATTGACTTACCTTTACCTACAATTCAGATAACGTACGGGGTAAACTCATCAAGCCCACCTGCCAGCCGCCATACGCGGTGTCAAAGGAATACCGGGTACTAATATCGATTGTCTCTGATGTGCGGCCGGCAAAGTTCAGGTTTCGAGCATCAAACAGCATGGAGCCATCATCCAATACCTGGAAGATTTCCGGTAACATTTCATAGTTCTCGACCAGTAGTCCAAATTGGCCGAACTGATCTGCTGTCGATATGTAGTTTTCGAAATCGAGATACGCGTAAGTAACACGCAAATCCAGGCCCGAAATTGAAGCAGGTGTGTAATCAAACCCAACGGTCCAGCTCGTTGCTATCTGCGGTTCGATGAAAGCGTTCGGGCCAGTTAGCTGAACCACCCGTGTGACACCGGGCGGCATTTCAAAACCGTACTGATACATCCAGGCTCCTGTAAAATCATTCAGCTGAACGAGTCCAAACTGTTGAGTCGCGTATGGTGCCAGGAACGATTCACCCCAGGTACCTCTGAGTCGCCAATCGTGATTCGGCTGCCAACTCAATGTCACGCTTGGACTGGTGTGGCTGAAATCACCTTTTACCGTGTTCTGCGGCCCTAATTCACCAAACCCAAGAACCGGATTGTCACGATTGACTCCGGTTAAGGCCTCGAAATCGATACCTGGCAAGTCAAATCGTTGTAAATCCGAAAAAGCATAGCCATAGTCAAGCATTTGGCCGGTGCCCTTTTGAGAGATATTCTCGTACCGGGCAGCAAGGGTCATTGTTAAAGATTTTGTCAGTGGGAATCCCAATTCGGCAAACAAGGCAGTGATATCACGATCGCTCCCGGCAATATTTGGAATGTCGGTATCATTAAATCCAAGTTCAATTCGTTCCACATCTTCTTGCCGTAACTGGAAACCGGCCACAAGCTGTGCATCACCGCCTGACAATTCAAAAAGCGGAGTGTTTACTGTACCTTCAAAGCTGAGCAAGTCGGATTCAAACTCGCCATGAGCCTGCTGAACCCAGGTGTTGAGCAGATCCACGTTTGCTGCAACAACGGAAGCATCCGAACCATCCGTGAATACGTTGAGTTGTTCCAGGACTGGAAGCACGCGTGTCATTGGATCTCCACTCCAAATGCCTGTTATATCCCACAGGTTAGTATTCGTACCTTTTTCGTTGGCGCTAATGAAGTCGAGCGTAAAACTCGTCTTTTCACCAAACGGTAAATCGCCACTCAGGCCTGTGGCAAAACGATAGTTTTCCTGTTCCTGATTGCTGCTGAATTCCATTTGTGCAAATTCGTTCGCATAGCTGTATGCCACCAACACTTCTTCACCATAAGGGTTGTTAGGGTTGTTGACGGGAATAGTCGTATACCGTCCTGGCCGGGAGCTGCTCATCAGGGATTGAAAGTCACCCAGGCCGGGTGCCCAGCTTTGCGTATTTTCCTGTTTCGTGTAAGCCGCATCCATTGTGAATATCAGGCTCTGCCCAAATTCCTGCTGCAGGTTAGCCCGAACCGATGATGACTTGATTGAAGGTCCAATGCGTAAGCGCTCATAGACAGATTGAGATGCGTCTCCATCTATCTGGTCGCCAATCATCCGCTCCCAGAGTGGTGGATTCCACGGCACTCCCGGATAATAAATCGGCCACCACCATGGCGCATCGGGAACAATCGCTTCATATACTGCCCCCGGGAGACCGAACCCCTGCACACGCATGTTGACGCCACCTAAATCAGTGAAGTCAGCTGGCCCCTGCGGTCCGCCGTGAATGAACTTGTTGGTGTCGGCTGAATCACTTTCCGAAAAGTCAACGGCGGCTGTCAGAAACCCACTACCCCAGGAAAATGTATTGGCCAGATTCACTCGCCAGAGATCGGCACCTGCGCTGGAGCTTTCATAACGCGCCTGCGTCACTAAACCGTCATAATCCTTACGCAGTATCACATTGACCACACCCGCAACAGCATCGGCACCGTATATCGCAGAAGCACCATCGGTCAGGACTTCGATTCTCTCAACCATAGACAAGGGGATGGAGGAGATATCGGTGAACGCCCCGGCCGCCTGTGCAGATGAACCAGTGCGGTGGCCATTGATTAAAATCAAGGTCGCACGACTACCGAGACCACGGAGATTGATGGACGACGCCCCGACCGGACTTCGGATAAAGTCCTGAACACCGTCCCCGAATTCCCCTTGGCGAAGATCCGCGCTCACAGAAGTTATGCTGCTGAGGTTTTGCGGCAAGCGGCGCATAACCTCCTCCATGTTCGTATAGCCGCCACGGTCGATGTCCTCACGGCTAATGACAGTGAGCGGAGCGGCCGGATTGATACCTTTTAATCGTGTTCCAGTGACCAACAGGTTTTCCAATATCAGAACGGTGTCTTCAGCCGCATCCCCAACTTCCACCTCTTCATCACCACCAGCTTCCGATTCGCCGCGTTTCTTGATGGCGATTGAGTCTTCAGAAATAAACAAGTACTCGAAATCACTGTCGTCCAAAACTAACCGCAGAGCCTGCTCAACAGAATATTCACCGCGGACGGGCGGCGATTCATATGCGTCTGCGTATTCGCTGGGCATCATGATCTGTACGCCCGCATCCATTGCGATAGCCCGAACTGCTGCACCGATATTCTGACGATCAATATCAAAGTTAAACCTGGCGGTCTCACCTTCCTGCGCCACTGCCACTGCTGACAGGCAGACGAGAATAAGAACACCAACCCGTTTAAGCAGTTGACAAAAAATATTGTGTGGAGTCATTTTATTCACCTTGTCGTCTCTGATTATAAGAGCTGCCATTTTCATGGCAGTTAAAGAAGACACGGGTGACCTGTGCCTGTCCCCCAATTTCTTTTTGCTAAAGGATGATTTATTAGTGACAGAGAGTACTTATTACTTACCGGTGACGACGATTCGGTCAAAATGGTGAACCACTCGAATAGGCAACATGTATTCCAGACCAATCAACGCCGAATCGATATGGCCTACCTGTACTACAGCCAGAACCTTCAGATCGGTGATCTCATTGTCTTCAATGAGAATTTTCTTGGTACTGTATCTATTTAACTCACGGATCACCTCGACCAATGCAATTTTGTCAAAATCAAGATATCCCGTGCGCCAGGAATGCATACTTTCCAGGTTTGAAGGTGCGTAGGCAGTCATTGTGTTGCTGCCATTATCAACGTCCAATACCCAACCCGATTCCACGCGGTACTGCGAACTACCGGTACTGACGACACTCTCGTCACTAACGCCAGCCAGCCTGTGTGTATCACGAATACTCGGCGCAGACATCGATGGACTTTCTTCGAGTGAATGCACTGTGACTACGCCTTCGGTGACCACCAACTGTAATGATTTTGGTGTCTTGCGAATGTTGAATGCAGTCCCCAGCACGGTCACAGAATTCAGGCCAACGTCGACCCTGAACGGCGCCTGGGGGTCTGCTGCCACATCGAAATAGGCTTCACCTCGTCGCAGAATGAGTTTCCTGGAGTCTTCGTTGATAGCCGCCAGCAGCACCGACCCTGTGTTTAAAGTGATGCGACTGCCATCACTGAGATCGATGGTCTTTTGTTCACCAACGAGAGCTTCATATTTCTGATAGGGAGTGCCTTCAACCGCTGAATCGCCCGGATAAAAGACGAAACTCAAGATTGCAGCCAGGACGACGGACGCCGCGATCGAAAGTCTTGAAACAATCCTCGAAAAACGCACTGGTCGTGTTATACCTTGTGAATTATCCAGCAAAGCCAGGATTTCCGAATCTCCTTCAAGGGCAGATGCGTCGGCAAGCAGATGCGATGTCGCCAGGAAGTCCGCCTGGTACCCGGCGTCTTCGTCTTGCCAATCCGGCAGTTCAATATTGCCCTCGCCTAAATTCAACCGGGCTGCATTCGCAATAGCCTTCCGTTTTTTTAACTCATCAAAGTCTTGCATCTTCATCTTCCTTTGCCGCGACCCACTTTTACTGGATCCGGATTGACGGACTTGCGTAGTTGGATCAGCGCATTGGTGATGTATTTCTCAACTTGCTTCACACTAACGTCCATCTCTGCAGAAATTTGCCGGTACGTCATGTAGCCAAAACGGCTCAACACGAACGCCCTTTGCCAATTGGGCTTCAGCTTCATTATCGAATCCTTGACCAGTCTGAGATCCTCACAGGCTGCCACCTCGACTTCCGGTGTTATTTCGTAGGATATTATTCCAGTCACACGATGTTTTTCAGCTGCCCTGTACTGTCTCCTGGTGGCCCTCTTGCGCTCCCGGTCGACGATCAGATTGTTGGCCACAGCGATTAAGAAGTTTCTGTTCTTGCCATTTGCCGGCAGCCGGCCTTCAAGATCCGGGAGCCGGGCAAGCTTTAAAAACACCTCCTGAACAACATCGTCAACTTCGGATGTATCCCGGAGTCGCTTGAACAAATAGCCACGCAGAATTCTTCCCTCTTCGTTAAAAAGACGATCAAGGGTTTCCTTACGACTATCGTGCCGCCTTGGCAACCTGACTACTTTTTCTGTACTACGAATCATTCATTCCAGGTCCACTAATTCCACAATCACCCTTAATAAGGCACGTATGAACACGCACACACCCCCTTTTCAATATTACCAGACCATGAGCCTGTCGGGTTTGACCGATCGTAGCGAGGGCATAAACTCATGGTTCATACAGCTCCTGGTAAATGATATGTGATCCGAAGTAATTGCCTTTGATGATGCGGATATTTACCCCGGTGTTGATATCGTGTATCCAGACTGCCATCTTTTCCTGACCATCGAACACATTGTGCCGGTTCTCGATCAGTAACAGGATCTTATGATCATGCAGGTATGCAATTGCACGGAACTTGCTGTCATCCGGTAGCGATAATTGCCGGTCTGCTATGCCGTCGAGCGACACGAGATAATATTCACCACTTGCCCCGGAATCACGTCTGAGTTTGCACGCCAACCGCCCCTCGTCCCCCGCATCCGGGACCCACACAGCCCCGTCGAGGCTGCAGGCAGCGCTCAATCCGTCCAGGGGTGTCAGTCTATTGTCCTTGCCTTCGAAACGGTAAATTTGTCGACTTTTTTCCTCGTCAAAGCTAAACAAGAGTTCATCATCAGTTAGCGAAACGACTTTGCCAGGTGCGCGCGATCTGCGCTCGTAAATGGTCGATCTCTCCCGCTTCCCAGGAAAAAGCTGAGTGGCGGTCAGTTCACTTCCGTCGTCATATACAATCTTTTGGGACGTCGGCAGATAATGAACCATCCTGCCAGGAAACAAGGTTGATGAATAACCCCTCCTGATATCGAATTCTTCTATCTGCCAAACGGACTGACGGTTTATGTGGCGGTTAACCGTCAACAAAAGCTTGTTGTCCAGATATTCGCTGAGTTGAACCGCCTTCCCGTCACCTACACTGCCCAGTATTGATGTTTTACCGCTGCCAAGGCTAAATTGGCCGATATAGCTTCCGGAAGTGAAATATAGATACCCGCCTATATGAGGTTTGTCCGGTCTATCACATGACGTGAGAAATGTGGCAAGTAAGAGGATTGCTACGCGTTGAAAAATCAATTTCACCTTAGCTTTTGTCATCGCATTCGCCTGGCAAGCATAACTGACTTCTTAAAGTTTGACCGGGAGGTACATATAGACACGGAGTAACGTCAGGTCACCCTACTTTTCTTATCTTGCAACTGGTTACGTCGGCCTTCAACCTGCTCGGCGATGGTCATGGCTCCGACCTGGCCGTGACCACGGGTCGGATATGACTGGAAGCCGGGAATTTCATCAGATGCCAATAACAGGTCAACCACATCCTCTTCCAGGTTGGAGCTAAAAGAAGAGGAAAACACCCGGTAGACCAAAGTCACTTCACGACTTACGAAGAGAAACTTGATTTGCACTCAGGAGAAAGTTGGCGGAGTGAAAGAAATTCAGTTCCGGTCAGGTGAAGAATGCACTGGCGTCCATCGACTGCATCAAGGTCCGCGACTGCTCTTGGAAAGACTGCTTTGCAGGTCAATACCGGATTGTCAATACATGCGAATGTTTATAAGCGCTAACGGCTAAACAGCTGTCGTTTAATAAAAAAAACGTGTCTTCATTTTATTTTTTTGCTTAAATCACGTATGGTCATAGTCCGTTGCATATCTGTAGTTTCATGATTTTAATAATACGGATACGTTTTAATAGAAAATTGTGAAAAGCAAAAGCTTGATATTCTTATGGGGTTTTGTGTCAAAGTTGATGAAACTCGGTTCCATTGACATTGTGGTGTTGCCCAGCAAACCTCATTCTTGCAACTGTAAATCTAATAAGTTAGCACGGCTTTGATCCAGGAACCGGCATGAGGCTTGGAAATATTCAAAGGGTGATCGGGGCTCTCATCGCGTTTTCAAGCCTGACGATGTTGCCTCCAATACTGGTATCACTGTATTACGGCGATGGTACGTATATTCTCTTTTTGGATAGTGCCGCGATTTTCTTAGCAGTAGGTCTGCTAATTTATCTGCCGGTTAGGAACGAAACCCGTGATTTACGTTTACGTGACGGCTTTTTGATTGTTACCTGCAGCTGGCTATCAATGGTTCTGGTGGGTGCATTGCCCTTCGCCATGTTGACCTCTCCGAGTCTTTCCTACGTGGATGCATTTTTTGAATCCATGTCTGGCTTCACAACCACGGGTGCAACGATCTTCGCAAATATTGATATCTTGCCTCGCGCTGTCCTTTATTACCGAATGCAAACCCAGTGGTTGGGCGGTATGGGAATCATTGTACTGGCTGTGGCTATCCTGCCGATGTTACGGGTTGGCGGTATGCAGTTGTTCAGGGCTGAGACACCTGGTCCCATGAAGGACGCCAAACTAACGCCGCGTATAGCAGAAACAGCAAAGACGCTGTGGTTGGTTTATGTTGGAATCACGGCCCTTTGTATTATTGCCTATGACATGGGTGGCATGAATTTATTTGATGCAGTTGGGCATGCATTCAGTACTGTAGCCACCGGCGGCTTTTCTACCCACAACGAAAGCTTTGCCTACTGGAACAATCCCTTGCTGGAAACAATCTCGATGTTCTTTATGTTTGTTGCTGGCATAAATTTCACCTTGCATTACGTTGCCTGGCGCAAGGCGAGTACGCAGGCGTATTTTAAGGACCAGGAACTCAGGGTTTATACCTATCTGTTGGTGATTTTTATCTCACTGGCCACCATTGCGCTCTATATTACAAACACTTTCGACAGCATCTGGGCTTCATTTCGCCATGGTGCATTCCACGTAGTGTCAGTGATGTCAACTACAGGTTTTACTACAGACCCTTTTTACAACTGGGGAAGTTTTGTTCCACTTTTGCTTATCTTTATAGCTTTTGTCGGTGGCTGCGGCGGGAGCACAGCTGGAGGGATGAAAATCATACGGATCATCTTTTTGCATCACCAGGCACTGCGTGAAATTCGTCTCCTGATTCACCCAAACGCCATCATTCCGATCAAGTATGACAAGCGCACTGCTTCACCACAGGTAATGAGTGCTGTTTGGGGCTTTTTCTTTCTCTTTATAGCCAGTTTCGCTGTTATGACCATGCTGCTCACTGCTACCGGGCTTGACATGGTGACCTCTTATTCTGCTGTCGTCGCCTGTATCAGTAATATGGGGCCTGGTCTGGGCGAAGCGGGCCCCCATTATGCTACGTTGAACGATCCGGCTAAAATTATTTTGTGTTTTACCATGCTGTTGGGTCGCCTTGAAATATACACGGTACTGGTTCTGTTCGTGCCAACATTCTGGTACGACTGATGCCGGTAACAAGTGACACAGAAGAAAATGTCTGCTGCCCTTCATTAGCAAGCACAAATTGTGTATCTTTTCCTGGTTGTCAGTGAATACTGTGAGGTTTTATCAATATGCCGGGATTACCTATCGTAGACTGGTTTCAATTCCAAGCGAGGCTATAAGTTCGTAGTACCCAACAAGAATAAGCACAAAAAATATAATTATGACTAACTTGTGCTTAAAGCCATGGCGGTGAAAATATTCCCTGTCTTTGTGATGCACAACATCCATGAGTTCATCAGCAAATCGAATTGAGAGAAACGTGCCCGTTCCTGATAACAAAATCACAGCCCAATATGGGTAGGGCGTAGTAAGAATCCCATGTAAGAGCTTCGTCAATTTGCTTGTTTGATAGTATTCGACAAAATAAAACAATGACACGACATTTATCACGATTGCCATTGCCCAAACAGCAAGCTCTGATATCAACATTCTGATACCAAATATCAGTCTGAGAGGGAAGTCCAACAAAAAGCCAGCGTCCGCAATAGGTGTACAAAGAACAAAAAAGGACCAGGTAAGTGCAGATGCTATCCCACCGGTCATTACGTCATACCGGAGACTTAGATAAGCAAAGTAGCCAACCAAAACAATGAAGAGCAAAACAAACTTATAAAAAAGCTGTTTCTTGGGAGGAGCATCTTTTTTAACGAAATTAGGTGTCATCACAAAAAGAAAATCCAATGATATCTACGTATTGATTGCTCGAAGCAATACCTAAATGATACTCTTCCAATAAGCTCAATTGGGCAAATTTTTCATAGAACTTTCCACGTAGCTGGCTATGTCAAAGCCAACGTAATTTTTGAATACATGCATTAATTGATCATCTGTAAACCTTGGAAGCCTTCAGGAAGCAAACCGGTATGAAAAGACCTCATCTTGCTATTAGCTTGCTAATTCCCTACCTGTTATTGGTGGCTTGCTCACCCGATGCTGTTTACACCATTGTAGAGGATTTGGTATTTGAAGATGCCGTTTTTCGGGATTGCGTTATAAGTGAAGCTGGAAAGAATGGATGGATTGATGCGGGGCATGTACTGAAATTACACTGCGTAAACCCGACGGGCCGCAAAATATCAAGCATTTCAGGCATCGAATACCTTAAAAATATTCGGGAACTGGATCTGGCGCATAACACAATATCCGATCTTTCCCCACTGGCCTCTCTTCATAAGCTCGAACGTTTGAATTTGGATGATAACCTGATCAGCCAAATAGCTAATGGGATTTCCCGTATCACCATCACGCACCTGAGCCTCGATCACAATATGATTCGTGACATTAGTATGATCAGCAAGTTTCATCGCCTGGAGGTTCTGAACCTGGCATCAAACCAGATAGATGACTTAACTTCACTGCCACCAAATCACTTGCTGCAAGTACTCAACCTAAACCAAAACGACATATCAGATATAAGTGCACTCGGATCGCTCCAGAAGCTCAGAGAACTGGACATTGGCCACAACCAAATCACAGACTTATCTGCGTTGGCGAATATGCCTCAACTGGAACATTTATATCTCAATAATAACCATATTAACGATTTAACCCCTCTCTCAGGATTATCGGAGCTTCGCGAAATTGACCTTTCCAGTAATGAAGTGAAAAGTATTGAACCTCTCAATGTTTTGGAAAACGTCTGGCGGTTGGTCCTTGATCATAATCAGATTGAAAGCATCGAACCGTTACTGGATTTTAGTGAACTTGAGTTAATCAGCATCATAGGTGTAGAGAAACTCCCCTGTGAAACAATCACACGGTTGATTGAAGAAGTGGGTGAAGATGCGGTCATCATGGATGATTATTGTTTGTGATTATCACTGCAATTGTGATGCAAGTGGAATGTCTGCCAATGGCCGGGTGAGTTCGGCGTCACTTGATTCAGGGAAGGCGTCCATATATGTCTTGATTCTTTTCCCACAAATTGTGGCCATTGTGTCAGTGTGGCCACCCAGAATCCCAATCATTTTGTTATATTATATTAATAAATTCTAATATACAGGATGCCTTAAGTAGTGAGATAATTAACCATCTAAAACAGGGTTCATTTCTTTATTCTTCCAGGGTAAAGCACCATGTCAGAAACACTAATTTTAAACGATGCAATGCTGATTTCAGGTATTGTTCTAGCCGCCACCTTTGTCGGGATATTCACAGAGAACCTGCATGGTTTTCACCGTGCAAAATTCGCCATGCTAGGTGCGATCATCATGATCATCGTCGGCCAGTACTATGGTTTTTATGATTCATCCCTGGCAGTTCATGCGGTGGACTGGAACGTGGTGTTCCTGCTGGGCTGCATGATGGCCATTGTATCCGTCATGATACCGACCGGGGGATTCCAGGTCATGGCCAGCTACATGGCCAGAATCAGCAAGGGCCGGCAATTCTTGCTGCTGTTCCTGCTGGGTTCGGCGGTGACAGTGCTTTCACTACTGCTGGATAATGTAACCACGGTAGTCATTTTCGGGCCACTTATTATCATGGTCGCGCGTTCAATAAAGGTATCGCCGATTCCCTTCTTGATGGCAGCCGCCCTTCTTTCAGATACCGGTGGCGTGGCAACCCTGGTCGGTGATCCGCCCAACCTGATGATTGGTTCAGCCAACAACATCGACTTCAATACTTTTTTCTATCACATGGGCGGCATTGTTTTCCTCGCCTGGGTATCGATTCTGATCTCTCTGAAATTTCTGTTTCACAAGGAGTTGGCAATAAAACCCGAGGGGGAATTCACCGAAAAACCCGATTATCACGATCGCAAGCTATGGAATCAATGCCTTGCTGTACTCGGCGTCATGGTGGTCTTGTTCATCATTCACCACCAGATACACTGGGAACCCTGGATGGTCTCAGCTACCGGCTTGACCCTGTTGCTGTTCATTGCGCGAAAAGTTGAAATGGATCACGCGATGGAAGATGTTGAAATTCCACTGCTGATCTTCTTCATTTCGTTGTTTATTCTGGTGGGCGGCGTTGAACACAGTCAGTTTTTACAATATGTTGGGCAATTCATTATCCCCTACGTAGAAAATGACCTGCTGACAGCGACCCTGGTTCTAATGTGGGTGGCTGCAATACTTTCAGCTGCTATTGACAACATTCCGTTTACAGCTGCAATGATACCGATCCTGCTTGGCATGCAACAACAGGGCATCAATATTGCACCCCTTTGGTGGGCTCTTGCGGTGGGCGTCGGCATGGGCGGTAATGGAACCCATATCGGCTCAACAGCAAACGTGTACATCGTGACTATTTCCGAGCGACTGGCCAAGCGTGAAAATGACCCCTCTCTGGCGATCACACCCGGTCTCTGGTTTCGCAAGGGTACACCTGCAATGCTGGTAACATTGATTGTCTCCAGTCTGGTATTCTACTTCTTCTTTGATTTCTTCAATAACGCTATTTGAGACAATCACTGAACAATATAAAATCTGCAGCATGATCTGGTCATATGGAATTATTTAATCTTTCATTAATTACTGTAATTCTTGTGGTCGCGGTATTTGACTTTACCAACGGATTTCACGACGCGGCGGATATGGTGGCAACCGCTATCGCCTCACGGGCCATGAAACCGGCAGTGGCTATTGCCATTGTCAGCGGCTTCACTTTTATCGCGCCGTTTACCGTTGGTCTTGCGGTGGCTGATACCGTGGGCACCTTCGTGGATATCAGCTCTTCCTCGCCACTGACCGGCGAAAGCGTGGTCCTGGGAGCCTTGCTGGCGGCCATCAGCTACAACCTCGTCACCTGGAAACTTGGCTATCCATCTTCCTCATCGAACTCACTGGCCGGTGGACTGGTGGGGGCCGGTTTGTATGCCGTCGGCGCAGGGCAAATTCAGTGGGGTATCGGCGCACTGCAGGGCGGCGAGTTGCAGGGCGTGATGAAAGTCGTCGCCGGCTTATTTGCCTCGCCGGTACTCGGCTTTGTGATCGGTTTTGT
>Ga0164315_10001304_pt1 | contig 18753 bp, 16 predicted proteins | sample GuaBasSedimGuay6_FD_113737 | JGI IMG/M metagenome (GOLD analysis project Ga0164315, IMG submission 113737) | Subseafloor sediment microbial communities from Guaymas Basin, Gulf of California, Mexico - Guay6, Core 4569-2, 0-3 cm | ecosystem: Environmental > Aquatic > Marine > Hydrothermal vents...
ATTCTGTTTTTCTCTGCTTTGGGATCAGCAACCGGGATGGCTGTTAACAATGCCTGGGTGTATGGATGCCTGGGATTGTTATAGAGTTCTTTATAGCTGGACATTTCAACTATTTTGCCCAAATACATAACCGCTATTTGATCACAAATATGTTCAACCACTGATAGATCATGGGCAATGATGATATAGGACAGATTAAATTCATTCTGTAAATCAACCAGCAGGTTTATTATTTGAGCCTGGATTGAAACATCCAGAGCAGAAACGGGCTCGTCCCCTATAATCAAATCCGGGTCTACAGCCAAAGCCCTGGCAATACCTATCCTCTGGCGCTGGCCACCGCTGAATTCATGGGGGTAACGTCTTCCTTGATCAGGGGATAATCCAACTCTTTCCAACAGAAAACTGATTCTATCCTTTCTTTCCTTCCCTTCATAAAGTTTATGAATTTCCATGGGATCAGCGATGATTTGATTTACAGTCATTCTGGGATTTAGTGAAGAATATGGATCCTGAAAAATAATCTGCATCTGCTTTTTAAGGCCCCTCAGCTCAGATTTTGAAGCATGGAGAATATCCTTTTCCCGATAAAAAACTTCGCCACTGGTTGCCTTTATCAATCTTAATACAGCCAGGCCTGTTGTGGTTTTGCCGCACCCGCTTTCCCCGACAAAGCCCAGGGTCTCTCCCTCATTTAATGTAAAGGAAACATCATCCACTGCATAAACATGCCCCACGGTTTTGGACAATAAACCTTTTTTAATTGGAAAATGTACTTTCAGGTTTTTTACATTTAATAGGGTATTCAAGCTTAAATTTCCTTGGGTGAATTAATACAACCAGCATCGAACCTGGTGGTTTTCGTTTATGGGTTTGATGTCCGGTAAATTTTCCCTGCAGGTATCCATGGCTTTTGGACACCGGGGACAAAATCCGCATCCCTGGGGCAAATGAAACAGGGAAGGTACCATTCCATTTATTTCATGCAGTTGCTGTCGATCTCCCATGGCTCGATAGCCAAGTTTGGGGATTGACTGCAATAATCCCTGGGTATAAGGGTGCATGGGATTATAAAAAATATCTTCTGTCCTGCCTTCTTCCACTATCTTGCCGGCATACATAACCACTACCCGTTCTGCAAGTTCTGCAATAACGCCCAGGTCATGGGTAATCATCATAACGGCTGTTTCATACTCTTCTTTCAGCTTAAGCATCAGGTCCAGGATTTGAGCCTGGATAGTGACATCAAGGGCTGTAGTGGGTTCATCGGCAATCAGGATTTCTGGATTGCAGGAAAGAGCCATGGCAATCATTGCCCTCTGCCGCATACCCCCTGACAATTGATGGGGATATTCATGGACACGTTTTTCCGGAGCAGGGATTTGTACTTTTTGCAGCATTTCAATGGAATTATTCCAGGCTTCTTTTTTATTCATTTTTTTATGGAGCGTAAACATTTCAGAAATCTGATCGCCAATGGTAAAAACCGGATTTAATGCTGTCATGGGCTCCTGGAAAATCATTGCGATCCGATTACCCCTGACAGACCTCATATTTTCCATGGAAAGTTTTGTTAAATCAATACCATCAAAAACAATACTTCCGGAAACAATTTTACCGGGGGGCATGGGGATCAGCTGAAGAATGGTTTGAGCTGTAACGCTTTTTCCGCACCCGGATTCACCCACAATTCCGAGGATTTCACCTTTTTTCAGATGAACGGAGACATCATCTACTGCTTTGGCTACCCCGTCAAATGTGTAGAAGTATGTTCTTAAATTTTTAACCGTTAAAAGGTGTTCTTGATCACTCATCTGGGTTTTCATCTTTCGATTTTCGGATTAAGCTCTTCTCTTAACCAATCTGAGAATAAATTGATACCAACCACCAGCAACACCAGGGCCGTACCTGGAAAGATAATCATCCACCACATTCCAGCGTAAACATAGTTTTTTCCAATGGCAACCATCATACCAAGTGAGGGTTCGGTTAAGGGAACACCAACTCCAAGAAAACTCAAAGTGGCTTCCAGCATAATCACCACAGCCAGGTCTACTGCTATAATTACAAAAATCGGCGGCATGGCATTGGGCAGCAGATGTTTGAACAGCAGCCTGAAATCACTGGCCCCTGTGGCTTTGGCTGCCATGATATAGGCAGAATCTTTAATTTCCAGGACACTGCCCCTCATGGTCCTGCCATATTTAACCCAGCCTGCAATGCAGATAGCAATGATCACGACTATAATACTTCCACCTTGAAAAATCCCCAGAAATAAAATTGCCCAAAGCGTGGTTGAAAAAGAATAAAATGTATCGGCAACCCTCATGGATACTGCATCCAGCAGGCCTCCGTAATAACCGGATAAAAGCCCGATTAAAATACCAAAGCTTCCGGCAATCAATACCACTCCCGTGGCAACAATCAAAGAGGTTCGGCATCCATAGATAATAGTGCTTAAAATACATCGGCCCTGATCATCAGTCCCCAGAAGATATGGCGATACACCTCCATCCATCCAGATCGGCGGTGTTAGAAAGTGTTCCAGACTAACTTTTGTAAGATCATAGGGATCCTGAGGAGTAATCCAGGGAGCAAATATTGCAGCCAAAATAAACACAACCAGGATCATACTCCCAAGCAGGGCCGACGGATCGTGTAAAAAACCATGAAGAATTTTAGACTTAAATTGTTTTTTACTCATATCGAACCTTTGGATTAATTACAGCATACAGGATATCTACAATAATATTTGCCGAAATAATGATGACAGCCGCAATCATAATATAGGTAACAATTACTGATTGATCTGTTTCATATATGGAGGTCAGTAAAAGGTTGCCCATGCCCGGCCATTGAAAAATAGTTTCGGTAATCAAAGAAAAGGCGATCAATTCACCAAACTGAAGGCCCGTAATCGTAACTACCGGGATCAGCACATTTCGCAAGGCGTGCTTAAAGATAACTGTTTTCGGAGCAAGCCCCTTGGACCAGGCGGTTTTTATGTAATCCTCTGTCAGGACTTCTCTCATGCCGGCCCTGGTTAAACGGAGCAGAACTGCCAACTGATACATGACCAGAGTTGTTGCCGGGAGAATTAAATGTTTCCATCCACTAACCGTCAGCAAACCCGTTCTCCAAAATCCAATCTGGATTGTATCTCCACGGCCAAAGGCAGGTAAAACTTCAAGATACGCCGCAAAAATCATGATCAGAACAGTGCCGATTAAAAAAGTTGGTATTGAAATCCCGCCCAGGGAACCTGCCATGATAATTCTATTGACAAGGGCATTGGGTTTAAGGGCCACAACTACTCCTAGGCTGACACCAATGCAGAATGCCATGAATACAGCAATGCTGACCAGTTCAAAGGTGGCAGGAAACCGTTCCAGGATTAAACCCAAAGCAGGTACCCTGCTGCGATAGGAGACGCCGAAATTACCTTGAAGGGCGTTGACCAGCCATTTTCCGTATTGGATGTAAACTGGTTTATCCAGACCCAGTGATTCACGAACCTCATTAATTTCCTGAAAGGTTGCATACTGACCAACCATATTCAAGGCAGGGTCGCCTGAATACTGAAAAATCCCGAAACAGATCATTGATGCGGCCAGCAGGACCACCACTCCCTGTATAAATCTTTTTACTATATATGTCCCCATATATTCCTATATTTGAAATATGGTAATGGGAAGCGCTTGCACGCTTCCCAGGTCTTTGTTCAGCTCTTATGGCATGATTTCTTTATAAACAATCCAGCGGTCCGGACGCGGATTAAATGTAAAGCCTTTGCTTTTCTGAATAGCGTACAAATCTTCCTGGTAATGGAGGGGAATATAGGCGACCTTATCCATGGCCAGCTTGTTCAAATTCATTAACGCCTTTGCCCGTTTTTCAGGATTAACGATGTCAGCAGTTGCTTCCAGGAGGGCATCAACACCGGCATCACTGTATAATGATCCATTTAAAGCGCCATACCCTTTCGCTTCGTCTCTGGAATGAACCAGTTTGAAATATGTCCTGCCCATATCAAAGGTTCCGTCAAACCAGCCAATGAGATAAAAATTAAGAATTCCCTTGGTCAGTTCCGGGAAAAAGATTGATTTTGGTTTTACATCCAGTTTTACTCTGATACCCACTTTGGCCAGGTACCTGGCTACAGCTTCTGCAATTTTTGCATCCTGAACATATCTGTCGTTGGGACCTGTTAAGGTGATGTCAAAACCATCGGCATATCCTGCTTCTTTTAAGAGCTCCATTGCCTTTGCAGGATCATATGGCAATCGTTTGATATCCGCACTATAGCCAATGGTGGGTGGATCTGGAATCTGGGCTGCAGGAAAAGCATGACCTCTCATGATTTTGGCAATAATTTCATCTTCATTAATTGCCATATAAATGGCTTTCCGCACACGTATATCCGCAGTAGGAGAATCTATTTTATTTTCTAATCCAAGGAATATAGACCTTCTGGCAGGCTTTTGAATGATTTCCAATTTAGGGTTGTTCTTGACTTTGTCGAATAATTCCACGGGTATGCCTGTAACAAGATCCGCCTGGCCTGAAACCAATGCAGCAAACCGTGTTGATGACTCTTTGATGGGTCTGATTTCAACGTTCTTGATGGGAGGAACTCCTTCCCAATAATCAGCATTTGCCTCCATTTTAATATAAGAGCCCTTTACCCATTCAACCAGCTTGTAGGCACCTGTTCCAATGGGTTTTTCAAAAACATCGCTGAATTCTCTTTTTTCAGTTGACTCCTTGTCCATAATGAAAACCTGGTGCATATTATTTGCAAACCATGGAATAGGGTCTTTGGTTTTGATTTCCACTGTGTAATCATCAATGACTGTGACAGAAGCAATTGATTTTCCTGTGTTGGTAAATTCAGAAACTTTAGGATCACTCAATCGTTCAAATGTGAACTTTACATCCAGTGCATTAAAAGAATTTCCATTGTGAAATTTTACGCCTTTTCTCAGATAAAATTTCCAGGTTAATTCATCAGGACGTTCCCATTTTGTTGCCAGAGCCGGCTCCAGTTCCCCTCCGGAACCTTTTCTCTGGAGTAACCCATCAAAGAAATTTGCAAAATATGAAAGACCGGAATCTGAATCATCACCATGGGGGTTCATCATCCTCGGGGCTGTGTCCTGGGCCACGATGATTGTATCTCCAGCCAGGGCCGCGCTGGCGAAAATTGATAGTATCAGGCCAAATGACAGCAACCATAAGAACTTACACTTGTTTTTTTTCATTTTTTTCTCCTCAATGAGTTGGGTTGATAGATGGTTCATCTTGTTTTGTGGGGCAATGGAAGATCTCCCTATATATTTGGATAAGCAATTGACTATATCCGTCAATGGATACTTAATACCAGAATGATTTTTAGCTTGTCAAGTAAAATTTAAAGTAAAATTAAAGCCTGTTATAAATAAAAATTATCTATTATATTAATAACTTAGTTTAAGTAATAAAAATATGATATTGTTTGCAGGCAGGAATTTAATATGCTATTAAAATAATAAATATGAATAAAGTAACAGATAAAAAAATTGCCTGGTTTTGAAAAGATGGGATTTGTTTTAATTTCCAGGGGAAAACAATGATAACACTATTAAAAAATGTAGAACTTTACTCACCGGCACATGAAGGCAGGAAGGATATCCTGATCAGCGATAAAAAAATCGCCGCCATTGAAAATAAGATTGAAATTACCGGTGTTCCAGGCCTTCACATTTATGACGGCCAAGGGCAGATAGCTGTTCCCGGGTTTATTGACAATCATGTTCATATTACAGGCGGAGGAGGGGAGAGCGGTTTTGCCAGCCGAACACCTGAAATTACTGAAAATGATATGATCAAGGCCGGGGTTACATCTGTTATCGGAGTCAGGGGAACCGATGGGTACACCCGTTCAATGGAAAATCTTGTTGCCAAAGCAAAGGCCATAAGACAAAACGGGCTTTCCTGCTGGATCATGACAGGCTCTTACCAGGTGCCTGTTCGCACAATAACCAAAGATATAGAATCAGATATAATCCTGGTTGAAGAAATTATCGGTGCCGGTGAAATAGCCATTGCCGACCACAGATCCTCCCATCCCAGCCCGGGAGATCTGATTTCCATTGCCTCTTCTGCCAGAATTGGTGGAATGCTGTCAGGAAAATCAGGAATTGTTATTATCCATCTGGGAGACGGCAAACATGCCTTTTCTTTTCTTAACACATGTATTGAACAAAGCGACATTCCTGTCAGGCATTTTCTACCCACCCATGTGAATCGAAATTATGAACTGCTTTGCCGGGGATTCTCATTTGCAGAAAAAGGAGGGTTTATTGATCTGACAACCAGCGGTTATGTCAAGGGTAAGGACGATAAACGGACAAAATGCAGCCATGCCCTCAAACTTGCCCTGGAGAACAATATACCTGTTGAACATATTTCCTTTTCTTCAGATGGCCGGGGAAGTATTCCCATATTCAACGAGAACAAAGAACCCGGAGGATTCACCATTGGGTCATGTGCCTCTCTTTTGACTGAAGTAAGAGATGCCGTAAAAAAAGAAAAAATTCCTCTGGAAGTTGCCCTCGGGGTAATAACTCAAAATCCTGCAAAGCTGTTCCAGCTAAATGGAAAAGGAGAAGTAAACAAAGGATTTGATGCTGATATTTTATTGCTTGATAAAGACCTTTCCATTACAACAGTATTGGCAAACGGTAATTTTCTTATGGACCAGGGGAAGGTTGTTTTTCCTCTGGATTAGCTTTGTTTTACAAGACAAATACCTATACAGAGATGAGAAACAGGGCAAGAAAAGCCATAGCCACCCCTGCCCACTGCTGCCGACGGAGTCGTTCCTTTAGGAAAAACCAGGCCAGGATAACGGTTGCTGCCGGATAAAGAGATCCTAAAACAGCAGAAATATCCAGTCGGCCCAGATGTGCTGCCAGGGAAAAAAAAGCATTCCCAGCCGCATCCAGAATACCCGTAATCCCAATTAAAATCCATTGTCCAGTCAAAGGCATTGCCGTTTTCCCTCTCATTAATATAAAAAAAAGCAGCAGGGAGACGGAGGCAACTCTCGCTCCCACCAGGGGCCAGAAAACAGCGAGATCATTTGCCTGATCAATAAAGATAAAAAAAAGCCCGAATCCAAGACCTGCTGCAAAGGAGAGGAAAAATTCATTCCGGCTCATCCTGAATCCGGCCTCGGCAGATGAGAGCAGCCACACTGCCACCATAAAACAGGCAAATCCCAACGCCTGGGTAATGGAGGGAAGTCCTTTGTAAAGGGCAGTAAATCCAATGGGCACAAGCGCGGTAAGAACGGCAGACAAGGGGGCAACAATGCCCATACGGCCCTGTGCCAGTCCTCTGTATAGGGAAATAAGTCCTATGTTGCCGAAAATACCGGCAAGGGCACCATAAATTAGCGACTCACCAGGGGGGATCGTTTCTGAAATAAACAGGGCTATGCCTGCCAGAATCATTCCACCGATAAACTGGGAAATGAGAATTACCCCCAGAAGATTGCCTTTGCGCGAGGCAAAACCACCGCTGAAATCTCCCGCACCCCATGTCACTGCACTTCCAATGCCACAGGTGACAGCCAACGCTTCATTACTGATCATTTTTTACAGCTCTAAAATTCATTGATTCAATTAACCATAAACGATTTGCCTGTAGTTGATATTACATTTTGATAAAAAAACGCTTGTCAAATACAGGCAAAATTTTATTTAAATACAAAGCGGCATTATAATTGCCCCAGGGATTAAAGTAAATTAAAATCTCAAACTCATTTTTCTTTGGGATAAAGCATTTGGCAAGTATTGCTCTCGGAATTTGAACTCAATGTATTCTTCGGGTTAAATTTGATTTGCGATGGACCGGAACATATTGTATGCTCAGCTCATGTTAACTTTAGCTAAAGATGACCCAGAACTTGCCGGGCTGGTTAAAAAAGAAGAAAATCGGCTTGAAACCACATTAAACCTGATTGCAGCGGAGAATCATTCCCCTCAGTCAATCCTGGAGGTAATGGGTTCAGTCTTTAATACAAAAACCATTGAAGGGTATCCCGGGAATCGTTTCCACGCAGGCTGCATCAATGCGGACAAGGTTGAAAATCTGGCCATTGAAAGGGGCAGGTCACTGTTTAAGGCAGAACATGTCAATGTCCAGCCCCACAGCGGCACATCTGCCAACCTGGCCGTATATTTCAGCGTGCTGAAAACAGGAGACAGGATTCTTTCCATGAGCCTTCCCCACGGGGGGCATCTTTCCCACGGGCACTCGGCCTCTATCACAAGTAAATGTTTTGATTTCAGTCACTATAAGGTCAATCCTGAAACAGAACTGATTGACTATGATCAGGTCAGGCAGATGGCCCATTGCCTGAAACCCAGAATGATAGTTGCCGGTGCCAGCTCATATCCAAGACTGATTGATTATGAAAAAATATCTGTCATCGCTAAAGAGGTTTCTGCATTTTTTCTGTCTGATATGGCCCATCTGGCAGGCCTTGTGGCTGCAAATTTGATTCCAAGCCCCGTGCCTTATTCTGATTTTGTCACATTCACCTGCTACAAAACCATGATGGGCGGCCGTGGCGGTGTGATCCTCTGCAAAAAAAAATTTGGAAAAAAAATAGATAGCGCCGTATTCCCGGGATGCCAGGGCACCAGTGCCGTCAATCTCATGGCTGCAAAAGCATTGATTTTCAAGCTTGCCAGGGAAGATAAATTTGTCCGGGCACAGAAAAATACCCTTGAGAACGCCAGGGTTATGGCCCGGCTGCTCATGGAAAAAGGATATCATGTTATCAGTGACGGAACGGATAATCACCAGGTGCTGATCGATCTGACGAATAAAGGGATTTCAGGCAGGCCGGCGGAATCTGTTTTAGAATCCATCGGGATTATTTTGAATCGGAATGTGGTACCCAAAGATGAGAATGCTTCAGGGAAAGTCAGTGGCATCAGGCTGGGAAGCGCTGCTGTATCGGCCAGGGGAATGGGAGATGTCCAGATGCGAAAAATTGTTGACTTAATGGATATGGCGTTGATGAATCTGACAAACAAGGTGGTCATAAATCAGGCCAAAGAAAGGGTATTGGCACTTTGCCGGGAATTTCCCGTCAATGGGATGGGTTCAATTCTAAAGTGATTTAAAAAAACAGTGAAAACGCGGCAGGCAGGGTAATGGCTTTTGTCCCTTTTGGAAATGCAGTTTGCCACAAATCCTGAATTGCCTGATAAGGTAGATGGGATCATTGTTCTGGCCCGATGATCTCCTTGGCGCTAAACCAGCAAACCGGGTAAAATCAAAGGAGAGATAAATAATAATGGAAATTAAATTCTGCGCTGCCTGCGGCTCTCGAACTGAACAAAGAATCCCTCCTGATGATGACCATGTCCGTTTTGTATGTACAAAATGCGGCCTGGTTCATTACAGCAATCCCAAAATGGTGGTGGGATGTATCCCTGAATTAAATGGACAGGTTCTGCTGTGCAAAAGAAACATTGAACCGCAAAAAGGCAAATGGACCCTTCCTGCAGGATATCTTGAAAATGGAGAATCGGTTCAGGATGGCGCCCTTCGTGAAACCAGGGAAGAAACAATGGTGGATGTCCGTATAATAGATCCCTACCGCCTTTTTAATATTGTTTTTGTTGATCAGATTTATTTTATGTTCAGGGCGAATCTTTTATCTGACAAGTTTGGCCCTACAAAAGAAAGTATAGATGTCCGATTGTTTGATGAAAAGAATATTCCCTGGGATAGCATTGCCTTTGAAGTCATCAAACAAACCCTTGAGCATTATTTTAAGGATAGAGAAAAGGGAAAATTCCCGTTTAAAATTTTTGATCTCCGCTGATTATTTCATTCGGGCTGGCAGCCACAAGGCTATATCCTGAAATACAAAAACCAGAATTATGCCTAATACAAGGATTATTACAAACGGAATAACACTTTTTATGATATAAGAGAGCGGCTCTTCAACAATACCCTTAACCGTGAACAGATTAAGTCCTACCGGTGGTGTGAGTAATGCTGTTTCAATGAGCATCATAAGTATAACACCAAAAGCAATTGTGTCGATTCCCAGTGCCGGAAGCATCGGTGCAATGACAGGAACAGTTAAAACTGTTATTGATCCGCCATCCAGAAACATTCCCAGACAAAGGTAAAGAACAACAATCATAAGAATAACTCCCCAGGTAGGCACGCCGGATGCGAAGATAAATTCAGTAAGATTTGCCGGAATCTGAAGAAGTGTTATCACGTTGGACATTACCAGAGCTCCAACCATAATCATTATGATCATTGTTGAAAGGGTGCTACTATCTATCAGACACTGGACAAAGCCCTTCCTGTCTATTTTACGAAAAATTAAGGCACAGAAAAGGCTGTAAATTACTAATATTGCTCCTGCTTCAGTCGGCGTGGCAACACCGGTGTATATGGATCCAAGGACAAATACAGGACCAAGAATTATTATAAAAGATTTTTTTAATGAGATAAGACGCTCTGTCCAGCTGAAAGAGACAGCCTCATATTTACCGCTGATCCTGCAACTGATAACAATATATATACTGAACATGGTGACCAGCATTATTCCCGGAATAACACCGGCCATGAAAAGGTCTCCCACTGATGTATCGGTCAGAAAACCATAAACAATAAAACCAATGCTGGGTGGAATGATCAATCCGAGGCTGCTGCCGGTCACTGTGCCGATGACCAGTTTTTTATCATAGCCCCGGTCCAGAAGTGGTTTCATGGCAACAAGAGTGATAATTGCAGTAACTGCCGTGCTTGACCCTATCATGGCTGCAAGAATTCCTCCGGTGATACAGGTGCCAACACCCAGGCCGCCCGGCATCCAGCCAAGCCATTTGCTGCTCAAATCATATATCTGTTCACCCAGCCCACTTCGTGACAGGATCAGTCCGCCCAAGGTAAATAAAGGGATAGCCAGTAAGATAAAGTTAGTGGACGTATTCTCTGCTACAATGGGCAGGGTATTTAAGCCTCCAAGACTTCCATGGAAGAACAAGAGTCCGGTAAGACCTACCAGTCCCAAGGCAAAGGCTATGGGCACTCCCCAAAACAAAAGAGCCAGGGCTAAGACAAGAATGCCCAGAGATTGACTGAAAAAACAAACAGCAATTCCCACGAAAGCTGATAGTAAAAAAAAACCAACCATGAGAATAGGAGAGACAGATGATGCATCAGAGGAATTTTCTGAATTTTTTTTCATCCAGACAAACCCGGCCTGGATTTTTCTTATGGTTTGAATGATACTTAAAGCCATGCCAATGGGCATTGATAGAGCAACAAGCCACATGGGATAACGGAACAGACCGTCACTCATGGAATTATATTCTATGGCTTCCATGAAATGGTTAAACCCGTAAATACCCAGGGCAATGATAAAAATCAGAGATGCAGAATCAGTGGCTATTCCAATGGCTTGCCGGGTGCGGTCGGGCAGTTGATTAACAAAGATATCACAGGAAACGTGTTTGTTTGATTTTATTCCATATGGAACTGACAAAAACGTGAACCAGATAAATATCAGGGTTGAAATAGTCAAAACCCAGGAAGTCGGCTGATCCAGGAAATGCCGTGAAAATGCCTCAAAGGACATAAATAATGCCACTGACAGCATCATAAGACCGGCCACCAGAGCAAAGGCAAAGGAGATACGATCTATTATCAGCCCAGTACCTTGCTTTGGTGAAACCGCTATTTTATCCATTTTACTTCCTTAATAAAATCTATTATAAAACACTGTAAAGTTTTATTGTTTTGATTTTTCCAGCAAATCCCATAGTTCCTTATATTGATCGCCAAGCTGTTCTTTTGCAAGTTCCTTCATAACCGGTTTAACTGTACTAACGAGTTTGGCTTTCTGTTCACCTGAAAGTTCTACAAATGCCTTTGTTTTAGTTTTCAGGAAGGTAAAATCCTTTTGACGTTCCTTGGCAGCGTAATCTCTGGTCCAGGATTCTAACTCTTTGGCTGAGTCAGAGATTATTTTTTGATCCTCTTTGGAAAGTTTGTTCCAGGATTTGTTGTTGATCACAAGCCACATACTGAAATATGGTATTGTCGGGTCGACAGTTAAATATGGAGCCACTTCATAGAGTTTGGAGCGTCGCCATCTGGAGACTCCGGAGCCGGCTCCCTGGATGGTTCCACGTTGCAGACCTGTATAGAGTTCTTTAGAACTCAGGCTAACAGGGATAGCTCCCAATGCCTTGTACATGGTTGCCATAGCTGTTCCTGCAGTACGTATTTTTAAGCCTTTGAAATCCTCAACAGTTTCAATAGCTTTGTCTCTGCGCCCGAGCAAACTAGTTCCAAAAGACCATGCAGCAAGGAGTCTCCCATTGAAATACTTTTCAAATTCAGCTGAAGCTATCTCGCGAATCCTGGGGTTATCAAGGAATTTATAATAATGTTCATAACTTTCCCAGCAACCCATTGCGCCAAAAGATCCTACAAACTCAAGTACTGGAGAACGGCGGCCAACCAGGGCTACATGCAGAAGACCAATATCAATCTGGTTGTTTGACATGGCCGGCATGATAGATTTTGCATTATACAAAGATCCTGCCCCATAGTGTTTAATGTTAATTCTGCCGTTTGTTTTTTTTGCCACAGCATCTACAAATTTCTGGGCAGCTATTTCATGGTTGCTTTTTGGTGGTGTTGTGGTGGCAAAAGTCAAGCTGCCATCTTTGGCAACAGCGCAGTCTGAACTGACCATGATCAGAAAAAGAGAGACAAATAAGAAAAGTACAAAACCGGAAAAATTGGATCGTTTCATTTTTTTTCTCCTATAGCAGAGATACCCTGGAATCTGCTGTGTTAGTTTTGGAAATATTTACGTTCCAGGGAACGCAAGTGGTCAAGGCCGATCAGATTATTAAACTCATCAAAAGAGACCATCTGGTTTATGAAACCAGCTGTGGTTCCGGTGGTTGCGAGTTCAGTCATCAGGTCTCCTACAACCTTTGCTACTGCATATGTGGCTGCCACCGGAAAGACGGCCGTGTTAAAACCGATCTTTTCCAACTCAGTGGCGGAAAGTAAAGGAGACTTACCTCCTTCTATATTATTGGCAAGCGTTGGAGCATTTATTTTTGCAGTAATCATCTGCATCTGCTCTATTGTGGTGGGAGCCTCTATAAAGATCAAATCTGCACCAGCTTCGGCAAAGAGATTACCTCTTTCAATGGCATCTTCAAGGCCATTAACAGCCAGAGCATCTGTTCGGGCCATAATAACAAAATCATCGTCAACCCTGGCATCCACTGCGGCTTTAACTTTGGCAATCATTTCCTGTTTTTCTATGACCTGTTTATCAAGCATATGACCGCATCGTTTGGGAAAAACCTGATCCTCAATAAACATTCCGGCTGCTCCTGTTCTTTCAATTTCCTTGACAGTATGTCGAACATTGAGTACGTTGCCATGTCCGGTATCACCATCTGTGAAGATTGGAATATCGACAATATCAGCAATTCTGCGAACACAGTCTGCCATTTCAGTTAAGCTTAAAAAGGACAGATCTGGTTTGCCTAAGAGTGATGCGCTGGCTGAGTAACCACCAATCGTTAATGCCTTGAATCCGGACTGTTCCACAATTTTAGCTGTCAGGGCATCATGGGCTCCCGGCATAACCAGGATAGAGTCTTCAAGAATGTATTTTCGAAGTAAGCTTGTTTTCTTCACTTTTTATGTCCTTCATTTGCTTATAGCAAACTTATCGGGTAAAAATTAATCTCCATGTCCACGTAAAGGGTTACAAAAGACCACCAGTACTCTGGCTTGTTCAGGGCCAATACTGCGAGTCATGTGGGGACGGTCAGAGTCAAAATACATAGCATCACCGGTTTCAAGAATATAGGTTTGACCGTCATAGTAGAATTCACTTTTGCCTTCAAGAACAAATGCCATTTCCTGCCCTTCGTGCATAAGAGGCTTAGGGGCGAATTCTTTGCCCACAGTGACTATATAGGAATCCATGATCCGATTCGATTTGTTAAATGAAAAAAATTCATAAATAGAGTCAGGGGCAGCGCCTGGATGGCTTATGGGTTGGCGGTCCCCAGACCTGATCAGACAGAATTTTTCCTGTTTCGGCCTTGGCTCTTCTCCGGTCATAAGAACGACAGCGTTAAGTCCAAGTCCAAAGGCGATTTTAGTTAATGTTCCAATGGTTGGTGTCTTGTCGTCATTTTCTATTTGGGATAGATAACCCTTGGACAGTCCCGTAGTCTTGGCAAGTTTATCAAGGGTCCAGCCAAGCTCAAGCCTTTTAGCTCTGATGCGTCTGGCAATAGCTTTTTCTAAGGGCCGGCTATTTTTTTCATTTTGTGTTTGACTCATAATAATTATATGTTTACTATTAGCAAACAAGAAAGTCAAAGCTTTTTTAAAGTTTTTTAAAAAGGAGTAACAATGGATAAAACTAAGTTAATTGCAGACCGGTTTAACAGGATTCAAAGAGCTGTGAATTTGGAAAAACAGAATCGAATTCCAATAGTTTTAGAATATGCTGGTTTTGCTGCTAATATAACTGAGACTTCCATGCATGAATTTATTCAATCTCCTGCAAAGGCGACAAAGACTATGATCCAGGCTTATAAAATTATTGGTGAAGCAGACGCTATAAACTATGGTTCATTTTTCCCCTATGGGCTTTGTGAACTTTTTGGAGCAAAAGTCAAAGTTCCCGGATTTGATTTGCCCGATAATGATATGTGGCAGGTACATGAAACAGAGTTAATGAAGACTGAAGATTATGATGAGATACTGGATATTGGATGGGAAAAGTTTTTTGACCGATTCATGAAAGAAAAAGTTTTAAATGATATAAATATGGAATTATTCAATACTCGCCGAGAAATATTTAATGTGAGAGAAGAATGGGCTAAAATAGACGTCCCTGTATTATCGGGTGGTGATATAACCACTCCTTTTGATTTTTTATGTGGTGCAAGATCCCTGGAAAATTTTTTCATGGATTTAATTAATATACCTGATAAAGTTGAAAAAGTCATGGATGCAATCGTTCCAACACTGGTACAATCTAAATGCCTGCAGGCAAAAGAAAAAGGATATTCCATCATATGGGTAGGCGGCTGGCGTACAGCGCCCTGCATGATTTCACCACAAATGTGGAATCGGTTCGTCTGGCCGTATTTCAGTCGAATCGTCAATGAAGTGATTGATTCCGGCCTTATCGCACTTCTTCATCTTGATGCAAATTGGACCAGAGAATTAAAGCGGTTCAGGGAATTACCGGAAAAAAAGATGATTATGGCACTTGATGGTGATACAGATATTTTCCAGGCTAAAAAGCAATTGGGGGATCATCTGTGTATTATGGGAGATGTCCCGGCGACATTACTGGCATTTGGTACAAAAGATGAGGTCGGCACCTATTGCAGAAAACTTATCAACCAGATAGGCCCGGAAGGTTTTATTCTTCATTCCGGGTGTGATATACCCGCAAATGCAAAATTGGAAAACGTTCAAACCATGGTTGAAATTGTCATGGCTTGAAAAACAAAGTATAACCGGTTCAGTTTTTCAGTATGTCGGTTAAAATATTAAACCGCTCAAAAGGCGGCATGATCAATCAGCCGGCGCCAGCATCATATCAGACAGTCTGAAAAAACCCTTGAGATTTTCCAGCCAGTAAACTTGAAACACAATATTATCACTGTTAAAGGATAAAACCTGTTGTCTTTTTTCCGATGCATAGATTAAATAGATTTTTCCTGTATTTTCAACCTGGTAAATCATAGCGGTATGATCATCGTTAAGAACTATGAGGTCTCCATTTTTAAGATCATTTTCATCAACTTCCTTTAAGTTGCGTAAAAGATATTTCATGGGCATATATTCTTTATAAGACAATCCGGCCTTTTGGGCAGCTAAAGTATAAATGGAAAAAAACAGGTTGGAATTGTCAGATGTTCCTGAGTGCAGGGGCAGGGGATTTCCTCCATATTTATAGGGGATGCCGATAAATTGTTTTGCAATGGATGGGATACTTTGTCTAAAAACCTTTTTTTGTTCCTCAGAATAAGCATTCACATGTTCAGATAATTCATCAGCCTTTTTAGTATTCAAACCCCACACTGAAACAGAACCGAACAAAATCAATATCACAACAATGAAAATTCTCTTCATGGATTTTCCTCCTTAGTCTTAATACAAACATAAAAGACTATAATAAAAAAGGCAAGCAATACCAATAAGTTTTGATTTTAACCTCTTTATTTTTTTGAGGTGATCATTTGGTCCATCATATCGGCTGCCAGCCTGGCAAAAGACAGATCATTAATGTGAAGATTCTCCTCTTTAACGATAATGGTTTTTGCAAGATTTTCTTTGAATGTTTTAACAAAAAGATCGTTTGTCACAGGATCGTATAACGGGCCGTCAATATAGTCAGCGACTGACCAGCCTTTTTTAGGAATTAATACTTGTATCGCTTCTCCTGCAGGATTCAATTTTTCTGATAATTGTTGAGCAATCATTTTTGTTTCTTTTTTGTTCAATCGAATGGCAGAGCGAAAATCATAAAAAAATATTTTTCGATCTTTATATTGCTCAGGGATGGTGTAACGGTCAAATTCCAGCACAGCACAGTCTAATCCACCTGGTATGATAAGCCTGGGGAGTGAATTTTCTTTTATGCTTTCAAAACGATGAGGGCCGATTCCACCGCAATACCCATTCATGAGCTTATCTGCCAGTTCATGGGTTGCCAGATCCAGAATGCCTTTGAAAAATCCCTCGGCAGCCAGCTCTTCCATTGCCGTCCCTCCCGTGCCATTGGCATGGAAGGTAACGACTTCATACCCTTTGTTTTCCAGTAATTCTTTAATTTGTTCTGCAGCCCGGGTAATGAATCCAAAAAAAGAAAGGGCAATGCGCGGACGATTCTTGTCAGGAACCCAATCGCTTTTTGCCATGGCAGTAACAGCCGCCGCAGCTTTGTCCAGCATCCCTCCCAGAATACTATTGATGCCCAGTATATCAGAAACACTGGGCATCATGGTGATGTCCCCGGTTCCAACGATATGGGTCATATCTCTTGCCGCGACTGTGGACAGCATGACTTTGGGGATGCCAATTGGCAGTACACGCATGATTGTCGTGCACATATAGGTGCCGGAACCACCGCCCGCGGAAATAATACCTGCTATTTCACCTTTGTCATGAAGCGTCTTGACAAGTTTTTTGCCTTCCTCCAGCATGGCCTCAATCATTTGATCCCGGCCCTTTCCATCTTGTAAAAGGCCCTTTGCCTTAAGGCTGTTGAAAAGATCAAAATCCAGAGCACAGGATGCCGGCTTTTTGGTCCCGACATTAATGGTGAGCGTGCGAACCCCTCGCTGTTCTATACACTTTTTAAGAAAAAGATGTTCCGCAGCCTTTGTATCAAAGGTTCCGAGTACGGCTATTGAAGATGTTTTATCCATTGGATATCCTTTCTATTATAAACTCAGCATATTTTCAAGAGCAATGAAGGCATCTTTTTTTATGGTTTTATCAACCGTGACAATGTTTGTTTTTCCGATATTTTCAAGACAGGCCAACAGATTTTTCAAATTTATTTTATACATGTTGGGGCAGAGTGACTCCTTTAAAGGGATTATTTTTTTGTCTGGATAGTCCATGGCAAGCCGCTTGATCAGGTTGATTTCCGTTCCAATGATAACCACGGAACCTTTTGATGTCTGGTCCACATATTTGACGATAAAACTTGTGGAACCCACGGCATCCGACGCTTTTACAACCTCCTGGGTGCATTCCGGGTGCACAATAATTTTAGCATCTGGAAATTTTTCTCTCATGGCCGTCATGTCATTGGTTGTAAACCGCGTATGAACCAGGCAATATCCTTTCCATAAAAAGACCGTTGCGCGTTTGATATCGCTTTCACTATTTCCACCCAATGGTTTTTCAGGGTCCCAGACAATCATCTCCTGTGCCGGGATCTTAAGATTATTGCCCGTGTTTCTTCCCAAATGTTCATCTGGAAAGAAAAATATTTTTTCTCTTTGTTTAAATGCCCATTCAAAGGCTTTGGACGCATTGGAGGAGGTACACACAGCTCCATTGTTTCTTCCGCAATGGGCCTTGATAAAGGCATCTGAATTCATGTAAACCAGGGGGGTCACCCGATTTTCTCCGACAATGGCCGTGACATCATTCCAGGCCTTTTCAACCAGAAAGGAATCTGCCATGTCCGCCATCCAGCAGCCGGCATTCATATCAGGAATCTGCACGGTCTGAAAATTTTTTGCAAGAATAGCAGCACTTTCTGCCATAAAATGAACCCCGCAAAAAACGATATATCGTGCATGCTTATCCTGGGCAGCCCTTTGGGAAAGGCCAAAAGAGTCTCCTTTATGGTCTCCCAGATCAATGATCTCTTTTCTTTGATAATGATGGGTTAATATGACAAGCTGGTTTCCAAGTTTCTGTTTGATCGCAATGATTTTATCAGTGATCTTTTTGTTATCTTTCGTGTTTTCCATGTCTATTCCTTTCCGATTAAAAAGATACCATAAGTCGCAAACAGATTGGGCAGAAAGTTTACCATTTTACCCTGGCGATTCGTTGGTTTTGTTTTAATGGCAGCCTTTTGCAGGATTTTAAAGCCAATCTGATCAGAGAATTTGTGAAAATCGTTAAGACTTAGAACCC
>Ga0164315_10001305_pt1 | contig 18739 bp, 16 predicted proteins | sample GuaBasSedimGuay6_FD_113737 | JGI IMG/M metagenome (GOLD analysis project Ga0164315, IMG submission 113737) | Subseafloor sediment microbial communities from Guaymas Basin, Gulf of California, Mexico - Guay6, Core 4569-2, 0-3 cm | ecosystem: Environmental > Aquatic > Marine > Hydrothermal vents...
AAACTGGAACTGGTTGTCGGCCGCAAACTCATCCGGGCTTACGGCGTCCACGGCAGCATTAAATACGAACGCAGCAATGTCCGTCAGACAATAAGCAATCCCGGGCAGTACTCCTGGTTTGATGCCTATACGGTATTCTCCGGGGAAATCGTCTTTCCGCTGAACCCAATCATCAACCTGGCCGTCGTCGGGGCAACAGCAACGAAGTACGATACCAACGGCGATATTATCTGGGCTGATGGTGATAAGACAATTCCAGAAATAGTTCCGGTACTCAATATTGAAACTCGTATAAACTACTGATGTGAATGAAAGTAAAACCTTCCTGGATCCGGCCTCAGGCCGGATCCGGGTATTATCCGAACCTGTCGCCCGTAAAATCGCTGCCGGGGAAGTGATCGACCGGCCTTATGCCGCTGTCCGTGAGCTTCTGGATAACGCCATCGACTCAGGCGCAGATGAAATAACCCTGACATTGGATGGCGGGGGCATCGAAAGTATCGCTGTCAGAGACAACGGCTGCGGTATGATACGGGAAGATCTGGAAATCTGCTGGCTTCCCCATGCCACAAGTAAAATTGAATCTGTGGAAGATCTGGAATCTGTGCGCACCCTGGGATTCCGGGGAGAAGCCCTCTCCAGCATGGCCGCCTGCTCCCGTTTGGAGATTGTCTCCTCCAGGAATGATAAAGCTTTCAGACTTGCAATTCACGGCGGGAAGATGCTGGAACTCATTTCCCACAGAGGGGCACCGGGTACAGGCGTTACTGTAAAAGACCTATTTTACAACATTCCCGCCCGCCGCCGTTTTCTCAAGAGCAGCCGGGGGGAAATCACCATGTGCCGGAGGGTTTTCCTGGAGAAAGCCGCAGCCCACCCGGAAGTTGCCTTCAGACTGTTTATCGATGGAGTTCTGAAAAGCTATCTCCCGGTAAGTACCCCCCTTGAACGCATTAATGCAGCCTGGCCCAGGCTGGCTCCGCCCTCTTCCTGGTGGGAAACCCACGCCGAGGGAGACGGCTTCCGGATAACGGCCGTACATTCCCGGCCGGAAATGTCCCGTAAAGACCGGAAATACATCCAGATCTATGCAAATCGGCGCCGCATCGACGAGTTCTCCCTGGTTCAGGCGGTTCAGTATGCCTACGATGCCTGGATGCCTGGTGGCGCTTTCCCCACAGCTTTTATCTTTATCGATGTAAATCCGTCACTGGTGGATTTCAACATTCATCCGGCGAAGAAAGAGGCCCGTTTCCGTAATCTTCCGGCCATCAGACACCGCCTGGTGGAAGTATTAAAAGACCGACTCACAGGAGAATCCTACCAAAAGCGTGCAGAGACAGCTCAAGAAGGAGCAGTTCAACAGACGTTTTCCAGTGAAGCTGCGTCCCCGGTTTCTCCGGGATTATCAAAACCTGCAGCAGAACACCCTAGTAGAAAAGAAGCCGCAGAGTTTGGAGAATTCGCCGCCGGAAGAAAGCTTGAACGCTTTTCCCCGAGGCCCCTTGAGAAAAACAATGATTTTAAATATCTGGGGCAGGTAATGGGTGTGTTCCTGGTAGCTGAAAGCTCAGAATCTCTTTTTATTATCGATCAGCATGCGGCCCACGAAAGAATCCTGTATGAAAAGTTCCGTAATGCATCAAAAAGTCCCGAAGGACTGCTGCTTCCCCGGGTTCTCAAGCCGGATAAAACCGCCGGGATGAAGCTGGAGCTGCGGAAAGACCGCCTCTCGGCATTGGGGCTTGAAATTGAGAAAAATGAAAAGGGCGAATGGCTGCTGACAGCACTCCCTGGAACGGCAAAAGATATGGAGGACAGTGTGGTGTCCTTTCTGGAAGAAGGAGCCGGAGATGCCGAAGGTTTGGAGAAAGCCCTCTGGGCTGATCTGGCCTGTAAGGCGGCAGTTAAGGATAACAGCCCCCTGGATGCGGCAGCAGCCACCCGCCTTGTTCAGGAGGCCTTCAACCTGGAGGTACCCCGCTGCCCCCACGGCCGGCCTATCTGGTTTGAAGTGAGCCGCAGGGAACTCTTTGAGCTTGTAGGCAGAACGGTCTGAGGCGAAAAGATCCTGAATAAAGCCAGCTTACTGGATAAGCGCCTTCAGATCCGACAGACCTGAATACCCGGGAACAGCTTTTTCCAGAGCTTTGATTATGGAAAGAGCACCCGAATTGTCGCCTGATGAAAACTGCAGGCGGGCCAGCTTGTCGTAGGCATCACCCCGGGTTGGATCCATGGTAATTACCCTGGTATATGCAGTCTCAGCCCGGTTGTTCTCGCCGCTTTCAGTAAGTGCCAGAGCCAGATTCATCTGAAGTTCAACATCATCGGGATTCGATGCGGCAGCCTTCTCAAAATATTTCAGACTGTTTGAATAATCCCCTTTATGCAGGTAGGCTTTACCCAGATTGTTCCACACTGCCGAGGAGTTCGGTTCAATCCGCATGGCCTGGAGCAGATACTCTATGGCCTGATCGTCCTCCCCTCTCTCATTGTACAAAACGCCCAGGTTGATTCTGGGTTTGGAATATCCGGGATCCATGGATGCCGACTTACGGTAGGATGTGATGGCCTGATCCACCATTCCTGCCAACTCTGCTGCCTGACCAAGGGTATAGAGATACGCCGCGTTGCTTCCATCACTGCGGACTGCTGCTGCAGCTTTGGTAAGAGCCTCATCCACATCACCCTGTTTCAAGGCTATCAATGCCAGATTGTACAGAGTATCACCATGTGCAGGATCCAGGTTCACAGCCTTATTATAGGCATCCTGTGCTTCATCATAGTTTCCCAGTCCATACTCCGCCGCTCCCAGACTTCTCCAGTAACGTACCTTCTGTGGTGCCAGATTGGCCGCCATGGTAAAGGAATCCGCCGCTCCGGACCAATTTTCTCCACGAAGATAAATACGGCCTGTTTCATAGTGACTGGGAGCATGTTCGGGCTGAACTTTGATACTTTGGGTAAAGGCTTTGTATGCATCGGAGGTTTTTCCCAATCTGCTGTAACAGAGTCCGAGATTGAACCAGTTGTTCGGGAAATCACTCTGAATACCGCTCACGTTTTCAAATGAGCCGGCAGCATCGGCATACCTGGCATCCCGGAACTGAGCCTTTCCCAGTTCGTACCAGATATCAGCCATATCCGGTTTAAGACTTGCCGCCCGCTGAAAAGAATCAATCGCTTCATCCAGATTCCCCTCGGCATAGGCTATTTCACCAAGTCGGTAATGAGAATTCCAATCCTGAGGGTTTCTCTGTAAAGCAGCCTCATAAGCATCGGATGCCCGCCGGCGGTTATCACTGTTCTGGGGGTCGGCAAGATACCAGGCATCACCTTCTATAGCCCATGCCTCCCCGGAATCCGGGTTGAGAGCCCGGGCCTGGGCTGATAGGTCTTTTGCCCTGGTGTATTGCTCCCGTTCTACAGCTCTTCGCCCATCATCCAGCAGTTTCCCGAGTTCCCGCTCCAGCTCCTCTCTGGCCTGCCTCTCTGCAGCTGACTCTGCATCTCTACGTGCTTTTTCGGCATCATTTTTCAATGTCCGGGCAGCCCTGGAATCCGGTTGTACACGAAGGGCTGAATTTGCGGCCTCAACAGCGTCATCGTAACGCTTATCAGATAGAGCCCGGCGTCCAGCGGCAATCAGAGACTCAACTTCCTGCCTTTGAGCTTCCTCTCTCTGCCGCCTCTCGGCTTCAGCCCGTTCTCTGGCAGCTGTATCTTCAGGATTTTCCCGGTTAATGGATTCTCCCAGGCGGTCCAGACTTTCGGCCAGCTGTTCATTCTGATTTCTCAGAGCATCCAGCTCCGCCTGTTTCGAAGCGGCTTCTTCCGACTTTCTGGCCGCCAGAATATCATCCCGGAGCTCCCGGGCATCCTCATCGGTCGCATTATCAATTAATAGCTGGTTAAGAAGATCCAAAGCCATCTGGTATTCACCCTGATCGAAGTAATCCCGGGCCAGAAGGAGCATGTTATCCCGTTTTGACGAGGTTTGTTCCGTATCAGCAGCTCCGCTGCGCAAAAGAAAAAACAGACCCAGTCCGATTAAAAGGGCCAGTATTACAGCAGCAGCGATTATAATTATTTTTTTGTTTCCGTACATTTTTCAGTCCTCCAGGGCCGAATCTTCGAAGTCTTCACGAATATTTTCTGAACCGGCACTGATGCTCTTCGTATCTTCGCCGCTGTTGCTCAGAGATTGCAGAGCCTCTTCCATTAATGCGGCCCGGCGTGCCTCTTCTTCAGCACGGGCCGCTTCCTCTGCAAGTCTGCGTACCTCTTCCATCCTGATCTGTTCAGCTGCTGCAGCAGCCGTCAGTGCATCACTGGCCAGCCGGGCATTCAAAAGATTCAGCAGCTCTTCAATTGTTGCCCTCTGAGGTGATTCAGGTTCCCGGACAAGATACTCGGTATAATCATCCACTGCCAGCAGGAAGGAAGACCGGTTGAGTTCCATATTGGCTCTGTTCAGAAGAGCGGAGGAAGAAAGCGTTCCACCGGCATCAATCACCGATGAATAGTCTGAAGAGGCTCCATCATAGTCGCTGACGGAACTTCTCAGATTCCCTCTGTTCAGCAGAAGTCTGTCTCTTTCACTGCCGTTTATTTCAATACCCCGGCTGTATGAGTCTTCAGCTTCCGATAGTTTCCCGCTTTGGTGACTGATGATACCCAGATAGAGATAATAAATATCCCGGCCGGGATCGGCCTGAACAGCCTGCCGAAAATATCCCGCCGCTTCTTCGGATTTCTGCCATTTAAAGGATTCAAGCCCCTTGTTGAATAGTTCTTCTGATGTTTGCGCTCCGGCGGATGAAGTTATACAAATAAGGGTAAGGACAAATAATAAGGTTCTGAGAACTGGTTTGACAGTATGGATTTTTACCACTAGGCTACGATCAGTTCTAAGGATTTCAGGTTTAAAGATGAATACGGGAATCGTAGTTTTACTCATAATTTTTTCCAGCGGCCTCTTGGGTGTTCTGGTTTTTTTTCTCATTAAAAGTCTCGCAGCTCCTCGAAAAATCGGTGCGTTACAGGATCAAGTTAAACAGGGCAAGGTGAATCAGGCAATACGAAGTGCCAAACAGATTCTAGCCAAAGAACCCAGAAACAGTGAAGCCCACTACCTCCTCGGTTCAGCTTACGCTCAAGACGGCAAAAACGAGCTGGCCCTGATGGAATACAAAACCGTCAACCAGATCAGTGACTTTTCCGGAATATGCAAGGAACCCGCATTCAGGAAAGACATTGCCGCCTTATTCATTCAATTCGGTCAGGAAGAGGAAGCTCTCAAGGAATATCTTCTTCTGACAAAACTGGAACCCTATGAACCAAGCCACTACTACAATGTAGGCCGTTTACTGGAAACCCGCAATAAAGGTGGACAGGCTGCAGGTTATTACCGGAAAGCCCTTGAAGTAAATCCCCGGTATTCTGACAGCTGGTTTGCCCTGGGACAGCTGATGTACAAGGCCAAACAGAATGCTGAAGCTGGAAATGCACTGCAGAAAGCTCTCAAACTCAGACCGGATAACTACAAGGCCTACTTTTATCTGGGCCGGATATTCAAAGATTCAAGAAACTATACCGCAGCTCTCTCTGCCTTTGAAAATGCTCAGAAAGACCCGGATTTCAAGCTGAAAGCCCTTATTGAGCGTGGAGCCTGCTTTCTGGCAATCAAGAATTATTCCAGGGCACAAAATGAACTGGAACGGGCTATAAAGATATCAGATGAAGATGCTGAATCTCCCGAATTGATGCATGCCCGTTATTTTCTTTCAGTCTGTTATGAACGTACACGTAATTTGGACAAAGCTATTGAACAGTGGGAACTGCTATACGCACAAAAACGGACATTCCGGGATGTTGCTGAAAAGCTCAGCCAGTATCAGGAACTCCGGGGAGATGACCGCATAAAAGATTTCATCACTGAATCCCCGGAAGATTTTGAAGAAACCTGTAAGAAACTGATCGAGGTAATGAACCTGACCATCACTGACTATGTCAGCCTGGACGAAGGCTGCCAGATTACTGCTGTAGAACGCAGTGCAGGACAATGGCGGAATACCAGGAAATTCCCTAAAATACTGCAAATACTGAGAACCCCTGATACTATCGATCTTCCCAGTGTCAGAAACCTCCATGAACTGATGAAAAAAACGGGAATTACCCGGGGATATTTCATAAGCAGCTCAAACTTTACGCGCTCGGCATATGAGTTCACCGAATCCCGCCCGATAGATCTCATCCCCAGGGAAAAACTTCAGGATATGCTGAAACAGTCGGAGCAGATGGGTAAGGGAGAGAGTTGAACATCCTTGCCGTTGCGGATCATGTAGATCCCCTGGTTTATTCCCAGAGTATCAAGGAGCGCTTTGAAAGTATTGACTGCATTCTGGGAGCCGGAGATCTGGATGTCTCTTACTACGAATATATTGTCACCTGTTTAAACAAACCTCTTTACTTTGTATTCGGAAATCACAGTCTTAAAGCTCTCAGTTTTTTCCGGCCCACTGCGGATTCCTCCCCCTCTACAGAATGGATTAACAGGGAAACCCAGGGCTTCGGATCCATCTGTATTGACGGCAGGGTAGTCCGGGATAAAAAGCGTAAACTCCTGCTGGCGGGGCTTGGAGGCTGTAGAAGATACAACCATGGTGAGCATCAATTCACAGAGTATCAGATGTTTCTGCGAATTATTCGCATGCTGCCCCGGTTGAGCTTCAACCGGATATTCCGGGGACGCTGGCTGGATATACTTCTCACCCATTCAGCACCTGCGGGAATCCACGACCGGGAAGATCCCTGTCACCGGGGCTATAAAAGCTTCCTGTGGTTCATGAGAAAATTCAAACCCCGTTATCTCATTCACGGTCATGTGCATTTGTATGACATCAATGCACCGCGTGTCTCTGTATACAATGACACAACTATAATTAATGCTTACAATCATATCGTTTTTGATTTGGAGAAAGGAATGTCTGGAAACCCGTTTATAGAAAGTCAGGCTGATAGTGATTTTTCCAAGGCTAAACAGAAAGCCTGGATTCAGTCCATCAAATCCGTAATCAATCCCGAAGCCGGTCAACTATTATCTTTTCATGATGTAAAAAGCCTGCTGAAGCCTGATAGAGAAAAATATCTCGGGATGAAAACCGTACCCATCGAGAATATCGCCGGTAGCGAAGATAGATATCAGGACTTCAACCGGCACTTCTTCCCCAGAAAAGAACATCTCCGTCAACGTTGGATGAGTATAGACAAGGCCTATCTGTCTGATATCAACCTGCCGGCGATAAAACTTCTGAAGCTTGGAGAAATGTACTTTGTTCGCGACGGAAATCACCGGGTATCTGTAGCTCTTACCCAGGGTGTCTACGCGATTGATGCAGAAGTTATCGAGCTCAGCTCGGAGATTCCAGTTGAAAAGAACGCAACCAGAGATGATATTTTAAAAGCGGTAATCGCCTATGAGAGACGTTCAATCCTGGAACAAACCGATCTCGACCGTATTATTCCGGTAGAAATGATTGAGTTTACCGCCCCGGGACGATGGCATGAGATTCTCAATCATATAGAGGGTCATAAATACTTTATAAACATGGGATCTGATAAGGAAATTTCCTTTAATGAAGCGGCCCGCTCCTGGTACAACACCTTATACACGCCCATTATTGAACTTATCAGAGGAGAACGTCTTCTCACCAGGTTTCACAGGCGTACCGAAGCCGATCTATACATCTGGATAATAAAACACTGGCACAGCCTTAAGGAGAAGTACGGCCCCGAATATCCTCTGGATCAGGCTGCATCGGAGTTTTCGGCTGCTCACGGGAAGGGCTTATTTTCAAGATGGGGTAAAAAAATAAAAAAACTATTCGGTTTCTAATTCAGATAAAAACGGGTAAGGACCAAGACGGAAACCTCCTGAAGTATCTTCCAGCGTAATCCACAGCTCCCACCATAAGGCTTCCCCGGCATTAACTCTGCTGCCGTCACTTACCTTTTGAAGGTCCAGGGGAGATAACTGTTCATCCCGCAGTATCAGCATTCCCTGATCGTATTCACCTTTCAAATGCAGCACATCATCCACAATAGAAACTTCAGGCCATTCCACATCCTCAACTGCAGGGCGATCAGGGTCCGGGCGTAGAGTAATTTCATCACTTCTTCCGGCCAGATCCTCCAGTCTTAGAGTATAAAGAGCATCAGGGAGCCGGGAACCTTCAAGGGGTATAATTCCAGGAAGTCCGTACCATTCCACTCCGGCCACAGTCTCATAAATCCACTCATCCTTCGGGAATCGCCAGAAAAAACCGGTATTACCGGCAGTAACTGCTAGCATCTCAAGATCTTCAGAACCATCGGGATCACTGATTCGAAGCGAAATTGACAGCTCTTCATAACGGTGCATACCATCATCACGATACAACACACGCCATTTCACTTCATCGATAACCGGGACTGTTCCGCTGCAGGAAATCATCAGCAGTACGGCAGCGGCAGCGGCAAAAAATCTTAAAAAAATCACATTACAATCCGGCTCTCACCATCAGCCGAACGGGATAGAATACCCTCTGTATCAAGAATGGAAAGAACTTCCAGTGTTCGGGTTCTACTGCCTCCAAGGCATTCCCGGGCACCGGCCATGGTGATTTTATCACCCTTTTTCCGCCCATTCATAAGCCGATTTTCCAGGGTTTCCAGAGCTTCAGGAGAAAGCCATATACTTTCCCCTCCCCTGATGAAATCTGAACGCAGAAGAACCTCCAGGGCCGCTTTGTCGGATTCACCGTTTATGGAACGTACTCTTATACCCTCTTCTCCCGCATCCTTGATGTTCTTCAGCCAACCCCGATGATAGGGTGACAGCGGCGGATCTCCCTCAGGAAAAAACCAACCGTTACGAATTACCAGAGGGCCTTTATCGCACATATCCCCAACAAGGGATAAAACAAGTTTTTCCGGATAATCCGGAATCCTGAGAAGCCGCTTATCAGCTCCGCCGGGGCGGGAAACAATTTTCAGGATTTTTCGCTCCAGGACTTTCTGCCGATCCTCCAGGATGAGCCAGGAATCCACCAACCGGGCACCCTCCCAGTTATTTTTAAAAAACAGCTGAGGGATTTCAACAAAACCCCGGACATGAAGAATTCGGCCATAAATTTCAACCGCTTCAGGCTGCGGATCGGGACGGCGGCGAGCCATGTTGTTCAGTTTCCGGCGTTCGTCCTGAGTTGGAATCCCCGGCCAGACTACGGTAAACTTCCGTGGAACCCGATTCGCACCCAGGATGGTAAGTACCGCACCGGGAAACATGGGAAACGGTTTGGGGAATCGTATGGAGAGAAATGAGCCTTCCAGATGAAAGCTCCCCCGTCCGATAAAACGTTCCCTGTTGAAATCCGGACATAAACCGCCTCTGACTATTTCAGTTTCCGAAGGTACGGGCTTTCCATCGGGAAGAAGCAGGGCCTCCCGGGATTCTGTTACAGGCCATTTTGATGATATTATCATCCCTCCGGCAAATAGAGCGGAACGGGCAATACCTTTGATTCTCAACCGGTAATCTTCACCATTTTTTATGACAGATTTAAGTTTAATCGGCTTGAAACCCGGAAAGAATTGGGATTCATCCCCTTCTTCCAGCCCTCCGGCCATGGCTTCACAAATAATCTCTGTTAATTTCCCGCTGCCTCGGGATTCAACTTTCAATATACGAAAACCGGGAATTTTAAGCATAGAACCACCTGCTTCTTGTTAGTTGATTCCCAAGCGAAATGAGAGGAGTGAACTTGTTCATTCCCGAACGAGCGCAGGGAAAGCATGGTTTCAGTAGAACCGCGGCTCTGCCGCGGAGCAGGGAGTCGCTCAAGCGACTCCGGGTCCAGGGCTCTGCCCTGGTTCTACTGATACCATTCATTATTATTATTATAGAAGGTTGCCCGGGAAGTCACAATTCAAGGAGTCAAAGACCTGCAAAATCGGGTAAACTTCTCTTATGCACTCATCAGATAATATTGAATTGGCAATCTTTCTCGGGAATCCCGGAAAACAATACGCCCGAACCCGGCATAATGCGGCCCAAATGCTTCTGAAGGCTCTGCCTGGAGCCGCCGAACTCATCTGGCGGGAAAAATTCAATGGGAAGGTTGCCGAGTATACCGGAAAAGAGAGTCGATGCAGATTTCTCATTCCTGAAACCTTCATGAATATTTCCGGGAAATCGGTTTCTGCAGCTGCCGGGTTTTACAAAACAGACATAAGAAATCTTCTTGTCGTTCATGACGACCTGGAACTTCCTTTCGGGCAGTACGCCCTTCGTTTCGGCGGCGGACTTGCAGGGCATAACGGTCTCAAGTCTATACGGGACAGCCTGGGGGATACCGGTTTCTGTCGACTGCGCCTGGGTATCGGACGTCCTTCCAGGGGTTCAGTTCAATCCTGGGTACTCAGCCGATTCAGCCCTGAGGAGGAAGCCGTGCTGCCTCTTATTCTCACTCATGCCGCCGGGAAACTCAGCCGGGTATTCGATGGTATGGAACCTGTTCAAGAGGGTGCAGAACCGGTTAAAGTTCTATTCTGATGATGAACCCTCCCCGCATTAACCAATTTGCTTCGGCAGAAGAAGCCTCGAACGCCGCAGCCGGGCATATCATTGAAACAATAAAAACCGGTTTGAAGGGAAAACGACGGTTTTCGGTGGTTCTTCCAGGAGGATCGGCCCCGAGAAAACTGAATGCCTCCATCATCTCACTGTCAGGTGATATGGATACAAGCCGTATTGACTGGTTTTTCGGAGATGAAAGGGCCGTCAGCCCCGAGAGTCCCGACAGTAATTTCCGGATGCAGATGGAAACACTGTTAAAACCGCTGGATGTCCAACCGAAGCAGATCCACCGCATCCCCGGCGAGCTGGGTGCATCCCGGGCTGCCGGAGAATACAATCTGCTGTTGAAAGAGTTTTTTGCAGGACCGCCGGCCTTTGATTTAATACTCCTGGGATTGGGACCGGATGGTCATACAGCAAGCCTTTTTCCGGGCTCCAAAGCTCTTTCTATCGGGAAAGTTCCTGTCGTTGGAACCGGCACAGCCCCCCTGAAACCTCTTGTGGAGCGGATTACCCTTACTCTCCCGGCAATTAACGCTGCCGGAAACGTTGTTTTTTTTACCGGCCGTACCGGTAAGGAAACTGTCATTGAGCATCTCTGCTCCACTGCAGACTTTTCCCCCGGGGAAAAAATCTACCCTTTTGAATCAGTCAAGCCGGAGGCCGGTCCGGCCCTGTGGTTTATTTACAGGAACAGTACATGAAAAAAAATCCGGAAATAGAACCAATCAGTCCGGAGATACGCCTTAATGTATTAAAGAAGGCCTCCTGGGCAGGAATTATCGGGAACCTGCTTCTTTCCGCTCTGAAAATCACAGCAGGCCTTGTCTCCAGTTCTCTGGCAGTAGTCGGAGATGGAATCGACAGTTTGAGTGATGTGGTTACCTCCATGGTAACACTTTATGCGGCTAAAGCCGGGGCAGCACCCCCGGATCCGGAACATCCATGGGGACACGGCCGGGCGGAAACAATTGCGACAAAGACTCTCTCCCTGGTGATTATCATGGCCGGTCTGCAGCTACTTACTATGACTGTCAGAAAAATTACAGGCGCAGAGATTTCCAATATCCCGGGAAAGTTTGCACTGCTTGCCAGCGGAATCTCCATTATCGGGAAATCAGCACTGGCAGCGTATAAGTTTCATGCCGGCCGCATTACCGAAAGCCAAATGATGCATGCCGATGCCATCAACATGCGCAACGACATTCTACTGTCCTTTGTCGTTCTGACTGGAGTGTTCTTCACCCGTATCCTCAACCTGCCCATTCTTGATATTGCTGCCGGATTTGCCGTAAGTATCTGGATTATAATTTCCGGTATACGGGTATTTCTGCATACCAACACCGAGTTGATGGACAGTATTGATGATAAAAATGTCTATTGCCATGTTTTTCAAGCAGCTGAAATGATCCAGGGGATATCAAATCCTCACAGGGTTAGAATCCGTGGTCTCAACTCTCTATATGTTATCGATATGGATGTGGAAGTGGACGGTAATTTAAGTGTTTCCGAGGCTCACAGTCTAGCCTGCAGTCTTGAAGTGGAGATACGGAATCGAATCAATAAAGTGTATGACATCATGGTACATATAGAACCGGCGGGAGTGCCTGATCATCTGGAGGGATATGGACTCGTACCGGATGATATAAGGAGAAACAGATCCAATAGTAATAAATGATCACTGAGAACCAAACCCCTTCACCGGGGACTTGATTATCTGAAGGGCATTCCGTTAAGTTATCAACGGATATTTCATCTGGAGGTAAAATATGGCTTATGTTATCACTAAAGAAGATTGCGTCAATTGCGGCGCCTGTGAACCCGAATGCCCCGTTGAAGCAATCAGCGAACAGGGTGATGTACGGGTAATCGATCCCGATTTGTGCACTAGCTGCGGCGCATGTGTCGAGGTATGTCCCACCGATTGTATCGTTGCCGACTGACAAACCACGGTATTCTTTCCAAACCGCCGTTTATCCGGCGGTTTTTTTATGCCGGGACGAGACCCGCAACACTCCCAATTCCCGATTATCCATTCTATTATCCAAACTATGCAGTTCAAACCTGAAGCGATAAAAGAACGGGCCGCTATGTACCGCGGTCTCAGAGGTTATTTTGAAACTTGCGGATATCTGGAAGTAGACACACCTCTTCTTACAGACAACCCGATACCCGAATCCCATATTGAACTGTTCAAGACTCAAAAGGTGCAGCCTGATGGAACATCATTCCCCCTCTACCTGATACCCTCTCCGGAAGTCTGGCTGAAAATGGTTCTTGCTTCAGGCTCTTCTTCCCTCTATCAGATCGGCCGTTGTTTCAGAAACGGTGAGCAGGTGGACCGGTGGCATCGAAATGAGTTCACCATGCTCGAATGGTACGGTATCAATAAATCTGCCGGAGAGAATCTGCCCGTGATGCAGGAGATACTCAAAATTACGATAAATGCAGTAAACCCTGAAGCCGGGAAAGAGATTTCAGGCAATATACGGGAAATCAGTATGGATGAAGCTTTCCGGGAATTTGCAGGGTTTTCACTGGAATCGGCACTGAAAGAGTCCGGTCTTACCGGAATAAACCGGACATCACCCGACTATCCCGCATCTCTTGCGGATATTTCGATTTTTTTTCAAAGCCGGTTGAAAGAAAAGAATCTGCCCTCGGGGGATAAAGAGAGGGAAAGCGCCGATGATTTGTTTCACCGCTTATTTCTCACATTTGTGGAAGAGGCCCTTCCTGCAGACCGTCCCCTGGCTCTCACCCATTGGCCTGCCTTTATCCCAACCCTGGCCCGGGATATTCCCGGAACCCCCTGGGCGGATCGCTGGGAGCTGTATATCAGAGGTGTTGAAGTCGCCAACTGCTACGGTGAGGAGACCGATGAAAGGCTGTTAAAAAAATACTGGGAGAATGAATCAACGGAAAAAACCGATCCTGATTTCCGGTGGCCGCAGCTCATTGCCCGGGGGATGCCTCCTTGCTCGGGTACGGCAGTGGGGCTGGACCGGCTGCTGGCCCTTGTCCGGGGAGATGACAGCCTCAAGGGGCTGGACCTTTTCCCGATCCATGATAATATGCCCCGATAATTTAAAGCAGAACTGATATACAGGAATTAATATGGGAATGATTAAAGCCGGTGCCATCGCCAAGGGTACCTACCTATTGGAAAAGAATGAACCTTTCGTTGTCTCTGAACGTGAATTTGTCAACCCGGGAAAGGGTTCAGCCTTTGTGCGTCTCAAACTGAAGAACCTGCGCTCAGGAGCGGTGCTTAAAATAACCCATAAAAGTCAGGACAACTGTGAAGAAATCGATGTGGATGAAGTGGAATCCCAGTTCTTGTACTCCGATGGTGTCAGCTTTCACTTTATGGACAGCTCTACTTTTGACCAATTCGAAGTTCCCATTAAAGCTCATGAAAATGCCCAGTTCTACATGCTCGATGGTGAAACCTTCAAGCTTACCCGGTGGAATGAAGAAACTCTCGATATACGCCTGCCTCCCAAAAAAGACCTCCTTGTAGCCGAAGCCGAAGAGGCTGTAAAAGGTGATACGGTTACCGGGGCCACAAAATATGTGATAACTGAAACCAACCTGAAGGTAAAAGTACCCATTTTCATCAAGCAGGGTGAAAAGATCCGGGTGAATGTGGAATCAGGTGAATATCAGGAGCGTATCAACGACTGAATTCGTTAACCGGCGGACCGTCTGCCGATTCTCCGGGGAAGAAATAACACTGGATCTTTCCCTGGGGCTTTTCAGCAGTGCAGGTGTAGATGCCGGCTCCCTTCTTCTTTTAAAAACCATTGCTAAAAAAATTGACCTCGGAAAACTCTCCTCAATCCTGGATGCGGGCTGCGGTGTCGGAACCCTGGGTTTATCACTGGCAAAACGCTGTCCCGACGCCGAAGTGTTTATGGTAGACAGGGACGAACTTGCTGTGAATTTCACCCGGCACAATGCGGATCTTAACCGGCTTAAAAATGTCGCGGTTGCTTCCCGGCTTATGCTTGAAGGCCCGCATTCGGACTCCTACGATTTGGTTCTTTCGAATTTTCCCGCCAAAGCCGGTGAACCGGTGCTCCAGGATTATCTGCACCGTTCCCTATCCCTCCTGAAACCCGGAGGAACCGCCGCCATTGTGATTGTCTACACTCTGGCAAAACTCTGCCGGGAACTCATTACCAAAGAGGGCGGTGAAATTGTTCATACTGATGCATCTAAGCAGCATACGGTGTTCCACTACAGATCGGCGACAAACCTCACTGAGGAAAACACCGGGAATGAGAGCCTTCTCCAGCCCTACATCAGGCATTCAGACGAATTTAAAATCAAGCGCACCCGGTATAATCTGGATACGGTTTGGAATATCAGCGATTTTGACACCCTCTCATGGCGGCTGAAGCTCATGGGTGAGTTAATCAACCGGGAACCCCGGTACGGGGTGATGGTATTCTGGTCTCCCGGGCAGGGTCATCTTCCTCTGGCGGTCTGCCGGCAAAGGGGAGCCCGGCCGGACAAAGTGCTGCTCACCGGCAGGGACAGACTGGAACTGCTTATCAGCGCTCATAACCTGAATGCCATGGGGACCGGTCTGCCTCTTGAGATTCGCCCTCTGGCCGATCCGGGAATGGAAGGAGGATTGGGAGAAAAGGGGTCCGCAGACCTGCTGATTACCGATCTGAATCCGGTAACCCGGACAGACTGGAGCAGTTCCCTGAAGGATGAAGCGGCAAGAGTTCTGAAAAAAGACGGGGTCTGGGGTATTGTAGGCCGCAGTGCCGATGTGGCTGTCCTGACAAAAATCTCAAAGGGATGGACAACTCTTGAAGACAAACGAACCCGTGGATGGCGGGCGGTTGTCTACCGGAAAAACTAATCCTGGCAGCCTGTCGGACTTAAGCAATTCCGGATCGATTTTTGATCTTTTGCCTCATTTCAGCGTTGCTCAATCGTCGTATATTATTCATATCCTCCTTATTCGCGCCTTGAACTAAGAAAAATCTTCAAAAATCACCTCGAAAGCCCCAAGTCCGACAGGCTGCTAATCTTCTCCGATTTCACTTCTATCAGGATTGTGACTCTCAGCAGCTGAAGATACTGAAGACTCAGGGCGCAAGAGGTCAATTGAACTATTATCCTGCTGATGCACAACAATCTGGGTAAATGGGATTTCAATATTGTGAGCCCCGAAGATCCGCCAGATTTCCAGGTTGGTCCAGCTCAGAGCATCGGCCCGGGCACCCACATCATGTATCCACGTACGAAGCTGCATGCTGATTCCCGAAGACGCAAAAGTTTTCACCCTCACAAGAATCTCAGAATTACTCTGCAGCCAGGGATTCTTTGCAGCAACTGCTTTAAGAAGTTCAATCACTTCATCCAGATCCGAATCGTAGGAAACATCCACTTCATTTACAATAACAACCCGGCGATCCTTGTAACTGTAATTATGAATCGTACCCCCGGTGAGGTGGCGGTTGGGAATAATGAGCGTTTCATTCTCAAAAGTAATCAGCTCAGTATTCATCAGCCTGATATGCCTGATGTTCCCGTCGTACTCTCCCACACGGATACGGTCGCCTTCCTTCACCAGACCCATACTTATCAGAGTAATTCCGGCAAAAAAATCGGCAATGATAGACTGGAGGCCGAATCCGATACCTATACCGAGAACCCCGAAGAGAACCCCTATGGCCGAAAGATCGATTCCGATAATCGACATCCCGAATATAAAAACCAGCACCATAGCCGCATACCGCAACAGTCGGCCTATGGTGAAGGATTGCTCAGCATCCAGACCGAAACGCTTGAGAGAACGGGATTCCAGGCTGGCTGAAACAAGTTTTCCGGTCCAGGAGGCAATGGCAATAACCGGGATAAACAGCAGCAGAGAGATGACAGAGATTTGAGTCTTTCCGCTGGAAAAGAAAGGCTTGTTGAGTATACGGAAAAACCGACCCAGGCTGCCATAAGCCCGGGCACCCATCAAAGACACGATGGAGAGCAGTATCCCGATAAAAACAACCGTTCTAAGGACTCTCCTTGTCCAGAGCAGAATAGTTCTCTGCTTCTTCTCCTCTTTAACATACCGTTTTGTCAATCGGCGTATAATTAGATAAAGAAGAAAGGTACCGAGAAGAAAGCCGACTGAAGGGAGGGCAAAACGCAGCAGAAAATCAAAGAGGCTGAACGGCAGGGTGAAATTCCCGATACTGAGAGGACTACTGAGCCACTGTTTCATCGGACAATCCTATCTCAGTTGCCGTATTCAAGCCAGAGAACCTGCCAGGGTGCCATTTCAATTTCATTGTCTTTCACCGGGATATCAACATTCCCATTAATATCATGAAGATTCTGAAATCCGGAAAATTCGGAAGGAAGCTTGATTCTCTGATTTTCAGAGGAAACAGACTGGAGACAGAGTACCTCTCGTCCATCGGAGGAAGAGCGAATCAACCCGAAGATTAATGGTCCGATATCCAGGATTTTCTGGGCGGCGGCGGGATGAAAAGCCGGGTGTGAGCTACGGGCTTTCAGCAGGCGGGAGTAGCCTTTAAAAATCATGGATCGAAGACTTGAGGAATCATCCAGTTCTGTGTTGAGCTGAATAAGGGAGAGCTTTTCTCTGTTTATGGTCCGTTTCGCACCGGTGAGACTGACACCTTCTTTCCAGTTCCCGGAACCTAAGAGACTGTGGATGTAGATTCCCGGCATTCCGGCCATGGAGAGCATGACAGCCTGGGAGGAGAGGAACTTTGCCGACCTCAGGTTGTCCGGCAGGGACTTTTCGGCAATAGCATCCCTGTAACTGATGTTCAGTTCGTAGGGGATTTCTCCTGAGGGAGTCGCCTTGTAACTCACAAGCCCTCCCCGGTCTTTAACCGCGGTAATCAGAGCTTCAATTTCTTCATCACTCAGGTATCCTCTGGCCGGGAGTACACCGACTCCATCATGGGAAGCCAGAAAATTAAAGAAGGTGAAGTCGGGATTCGGTTCTGGAAGTGTCTGTGCCCAGGATGTGAGTTTTGAGGCATCCCCCCGTATAAAGGCGTCCATTGTCAGAGGCGGCAGGGTAAACTGATAAACCATATGGGCCTCATCACTGCCGTTACCGAAGTATGAGATATTGTCCTTATGGGGGACATTTGTTTCGGTTATCAGGATAACTCCGGGGGCGGTTTCTGCCAGCACAAGGCGGAAGAGTTTCACTATCTCATGGGTTTTGGGATGATGCATACAGCTTGTTCCGATTTCTTTCCAGAGAAAACCGATGGCATCAAGACGTATGATACGGACACCCTTCCCGACATAGTCGAGAAGTATGTCTATGAATTCCAAAAAGACATCAGGGTTTGCAAAATTGAGATCTACCTGATCGTCACTGAACGTGGTCCATACCTGTTTTTTCTCTCCATTCACCTCAAACTCATGAAGCAGGGGAAGAGCCCTGGGGCGGAATACAGCCGTTAAATCCGTTCCGGATTCCACGGTAATAAAAAATTTCTCATACTTGGGTACGCCCTTTAAAAACTGCTTGAACCAGGTTCCTTTGGCGCTGCAGTGATTCAGTACAAGATCGGCCATCAGACGGAAACGGCTCCCGACGGCTGAGATATCAGTCCAGCTACCCCAATCGGGGTTCACTTCCCGATAATCCATTACAGAAAAACCATCATCCGAAGAGTATGGGGAGAACGGCAGTATGTGAATGCCGGAGATAACACCCTCAATATGCTGATCGGCGAAGGCCTTCAAAGAGGCCAATGGAACCATCTTTGGAGATTGGATGTTATCTCCGTAGCAGATCATAACAGTATCGGTCTCATCAGCAGGAACTCCCCCATCAGGGGATCCTGGAATCTCAGGCAGGATTTTACGCCATTTTTCAATTAATTTATTCAGCTTTCGGGATGTGGCTATCCCGGTTTCCTGTCCATAGATGTACTCCAATTTGGTTCTGATGCGACCGTCCATTCTCATCCTCCATATTCCATATATGACAAGCATAAAAGTTCAGCCCGGTAAAATCCCGGAATTACTCGAAAATAATGCTTTAAATCAACCAGAATCGCCAAATCATGAGTATCAGAAGAACAAATCCGGCGATAATTTTGT
>Ga0164315_10001306_pt1 | contig 18736 bp, 17 predicted proteins | sample GuaBasSedimGuay6_FD_113737 | JGI IMG/M metagenome (GOLD analysis project Ga0164315, IMG submission 113737) | Subseafloor sediment microbial communities from Guaymas Basin, Gulf of California, Mexico - Guay6, Core 4569-2, 0-3 cm | ecosystem: Environmental > Aquatic > Marine > Hydrothermal vents...
TCATTGAGGTCGAAGGGAGTTATGCATTCCTGACTAAAGGACACCGAAAATATCCATAAAACAGCAATGGTAGTTAACAGGTTTTTGTAATACATTTTAAAGTTTAAATCTTTCTTTAGTTACGTTTTTAAGACGCGAAATCAGGTTTGGAAGTTGCTTAGAATTAATAGGTAAAATTATGGAGTTGATGATATTAATTTTTGAAAAAGAAAAGGTAAAATTTACTCAAACTCTTCAATAATAGTTTCATTAAAACCTTTCGTACCGTATGTATCAAACTCTCCATCTTCAGTTGAGTAAATAAATAAGGCTTCAATGGATTTACTGTTTTCCACAAAAAGTTTAGCCTTATTAAATCCCATTACCATGAAGGCTGTAGCATAAGCATCAGCATATGCAGTTGATTTGTGAAGTACCGAAACACTTAGTAATCTGTTTTTAGCTGGATAGCCCGTTTTAGGATTAATAGTGTGCGAATATCTAACTCCATTCTCTTCGTAAAATTTTCTGTAATTCCCTGATGTGGCAATGGAAATATTGCTCAATTCTGCAATTGCTTTTAAGTCCCGACCATCATTTTGATTTTTTGCAGGTCTTTCAATTCCTACTTTCCATTTGATATCATCCAATTTTGAACCCTTAGCCTTAACTTCACCTCCAATGTCGACAAGATAATTAGTGATATTATTTTGCTCTAGAAACTCTCCAATAAGGTCAACTGAATACCCTTGTGCTACTGCATTGAAATCGAAACTGATATTTGGATTGTCTTTTGTTATTTTACCATTTTCAAGATTTACTTTATTAAATCCTGTGTAACTCAAGAGGCTGTCAATTTTATTTGTATTAATTGTTTTTGAATGGTCATATCCAAATCCCCATGCTTTTATCAATGTTCCAATTGTGAAGTCAAAGTTCCCATTGGTTTGTTCAGATATTTCTTTTGAAATATTAAAATTTCCAATAAAATAATCGTCCAAAATCACACTGCTGTCATTTTTGTTTACCCTTGAAAGTATTGAATTAGGAACCCATAATGAAACGGAATTATCAAAATCGGTAAGTATGGAGTCGATTTCTAATTGAAAATCTCTCCCGTTTTTGTCAAAATATGTGATAGAATAATAAGTACCCTGTGCTTCACCAATAAAACTTACTTTAATATCTTCGATGTTGCCTTTGCATCCTGTAAATAGAATTAGTACAAAAAATACCAGGTTCCTCATTTTAAAACTGGTAGGCTAGATTAAACTGAAAATCTGCTGTTGTTCCAAAAGTTTCTTCTCCGGGATAGTTGTCACGAATCATAACACCAAGAGAAAATATGAAGGACATTGCAAAATGTTTACTAGGCACCAATACAATACCATTGTTGATCAATAATTTGGTGTAGAACATCTGTTTGTTGGAATTGTATTCATAGCCACAATCATAACAATAATAGTAATTGTCTTTTCCAACTCCAATTCTAAGTGAAGGACCTAGAACATAATTTACTTTTCTTTGTCCCATGGGATACCAATTAACAGTAATTCCAGAGTAAAATATGCTGTAGAGTTCAATGTCAAATACTTCAGGAAGTGGGTCTGTGTAAGCCTCGTTAAGAAGCCCAATTGACACTGGAAACTCGATACCCATTTTTCCATTTTTACTTAACATCTGATAACTCATTGTAAACCTTCCTGCTGGAATAGCAAGTGTGTTAAATGAAATAATATTCTTACTGAAATCAGAGATGCCAGATTCGACATGTTTACCAGAGAATTTAATAATATCCCCACTTTCGCTAATCATTTTAACAAGTTCATTTTTGTTAATTGAGTATTGTTGTTGAGAAGAGTTAAAGATTTGAAAACTTACAGAATCTGTGCTTATTGTAGTGTTGGTAGTTTTAAGCATATTTCCACTTGCAAAATACAGCAAGTCTTGTGCTGAAACAGCGACGGTAGTAAATGTTAATACTAGAATTATCAAAAACATTTTCATGACTAGAATCTATAAATCATATTAAAAGAAGCTGCTCCGGTAGTTCTTACTTTTTCATCAGAGTATTTTGAATCTACATATCTAATTCCTAAAGAAAGAGAAGCTGCAAGACTTAGTGCAGGTACTGGAGTGAAGATAATTCCATTGTTAATGTGAAATTTAAGATAAAAAAGGTCCTCTGTGTGGTAACCATATCCGTGGTCATAATAATCGTCGTAGTTTTCATATTCACCTGACCCAAATCTCACGCCAGGCCCTAGAAAATATCGCCATTGGCCCTGTCCGGTAGGGTAGATATTAAAATTAACTCCTGTGTAAAAATAATTTCTAAAATCGCCTAATTCCTGATAGTCACCACTGTATCCAATTGAAAGAGGAATCTGAACACCCATTTTCCCATTGTTAAAAATTCTCTCGTATGATAGAGTGAAATTGTTGATTAGCAAGTCGGCCAAATGATATGCAATAAGATTATTATTAACTCCATCGTCAGTTTTTACCGCACTGCCATCAGCAAAATCTTTAACCTTGCCATTTGAAAAGGCAATCAGTTTTATGTTTTTGTTATCAACCAATTTTAATTGGCCATTTGCATTACCAAATTCGTAATACAAAGTGGCAGTTTTTGTGGTTTCGTTTACAATGGCTTCGATTTTATCACCATTTTTTAAATAGATGTAATCTTGAGCAATTGAGTTAATTGTACCGAATAGCACTACAATAATTAATAATAAGGTTGTTTTCATGATCAAAGGTTTTATTAAAAAAAGTATTTGTTAGTATAACAAAAGACAGTCAAAAATAGTATTAGTTGCTAAATAAAATATAAAAAAAGGTGATTTATCATAAACCACCTTTTTTTATATTCTTAAAATTTAACTTCCGAAGTCGTCAAACATAATCATCTCTTCTGGAACTCCCAATTCATCCAGCATTTTTAAAATCGCTGCATTCATCATTGGAGGACCGCATAGGTAATATTCAATATCTTCCGGTTCAGGATGATCCTTGAGGTAGTTATCATAAATTACCTGATGAATAAATCCTTTGTATCCTTCCCAGTTATCAGATTCAAGCGGCTCTGAAAGTGCTACTTCAAACTTAAAGTTTGGATTTTCATTCTCAATCTTTTCAAAATGATCCTGATAGAAAAGTTCTTTTTTCGAACGACCACCATACCAGAAAGTTGCTTTACGTTTAGTTTTTTTGGTATCAAAAAGATCAAATATATGTGAACGCATTGGCGCCATACCTGCACCACCACCAATAAACATCATTTCATTTTGGGTATCTTTAATAAAGAATTCACCATAAGGTCCTGAAATTGTTACTTTGTCACCTGGCTTACGTGAGAATATGTATGATGAACAAATTCCTGGATTAACATTCATGAATCCTCCTTTTTTCCTGTCCCAAGGAGGAGTAGCAATTCTAATATTAAGCATTACAATATTTCCTTCTGCAGGATGGTTAGCCATTGAGTAGGCTCTTGTAATCTCTTCAGGATTCTTCATTGTAAGATCCCACATATTAAATGAATCCCAATCCTCTTTGTATTCATCCTCAATGTCCATGTCTTTGAAATCGACTTTAATTTTTGGAACATCAATTTGAATATATCCACCAGAGCGAAAGTCAAGTGTTTCTCCTTCAGGAAGTTTAACAATAAATTCTTTGATAAATGTTGCTTGTCCGTGATTTGAAACAACTTCGCATTCCCACTTTTTAATTCCGAATATCTCAGGAGCAACTGCTACTTCCATATCTTCCCTAACTTTCACCTGGCAACCAAGTCTCCAGTTTGCTGCTTGTTCTTTTCTTGTGAAGAAGCCTTTTTCAGTAGGAAGTATTGTACCTCCTCCTGAATTCACCTGTATGTGACACATGCCACATGTTCCACCACCACCACAAGCAGATGGGATAAATATTTTTTCATTTGCCATGGTTGAAAGTAAGGTTGAACCAGGATCGGTTTCAACTTCTTTTTCACCATTAATGATAATTTTAACTTTACCCTGAGGCATCAATTTCTTTCTTGCATAAAGTAATAACCCCACCAATGATAGTGTTACAAGCAGAAAGACAGCAATGCTAACCCCTACAATAGTACCAATTCCTACAACAAGTAAATTCATTTTATATTGGTTTTAGATTTTGTTAAAGTTTAATTCCAAGAAAACTCATAAAGGCTATTCCCATTAAGCCAGTAATGATAAACGTAATTCCAAGTCCGCGAAGTGCAGGTGGAACATTTGAATATCTAATTTTTTCGCGTATTGCTGCAATACCTACAATGGCCAAAAACCAACCAACTCCTGAACCAAGTCCGAATGAAGTTGCTTCAGCGATGTTTTGATATTCTCTTTCCTGCATGAAAAGAGAGCCTCCTAAAATTGCACAGTTTACTGCAATTAGAGGTAAGAATATTCCCAATGAAGCATAAAGAGCAGGTGAAAATTTCTCAACGATCATTTCAACCAACTGAACCATAGATGCAATAATTGCAATAAAAAGAATAAAACTTAGGAAACTTAAATCCGCATCAATAAACGATGCGTCAAGCCATACAAGTGCTCCTGGTTTAAGTACGTATTCGTTAAGCAGATAATCAACTGGAACAGTAATTCCCAATACGAAAATAACTGCTAATCCAAGACCAACTGATGTTTTAACTGTTTTAGAAACAGCCAGATAAGAACACATGCCCAGGAAATAGGCGAATACCATGTTGTCGATGAAGATCGACTTTATAAATATGTTAAATATTTCTTGCATAATAATAATCTTTTAAGGTCTCTATTAGTTCTCCTCTATTAGTTCACGTGTGTAATATCTCTGAACCCAAATTATTACTCCAACAGTAATAAGTGCCATTGGTGGAAGAATCATAAGTCCGTTGTTTACATATCCAAAGTCGTAAAGTCCTTGCGGGATAACCTGAATATCGAATAGAGTTCCTGAACCCAAAAGTTCACGGAAGAAAGCAATAATAATAAGTATGATACCATATCCAAGAGCATTACCAATTCCGTCGAGGAAGGCTGGCCATGGTTTGTTTGCCATTGCGAAGGCCTCAAGACGACCCATGATAATACAGTTTGTAATAATAAGTCCAACAAATACTGAAAGTTGTTTACTTACATCATAAACAAATGCTTTTAATACCTGGTCGACTAGGATTACCATAGTTGCAATAACAACAAGTTGTACAATTATTCTGATACGTGGAGGAATTCCATTTCTCAAAAGAGAGACTACTACATTAGATGCTGCCATAACTACCAAAACAGCAATTGAAAGTACAATTGCAGGCATAAGTTTTGCTGTAACAGCAAGTGCCGAACAAATACCTAAAACCTGAACGGTAATTGGATTGGAAAGGTTGATTGGAGTTTTTATCAACCTTATGTTCTTAGCAGAGAACAACGGCTCTTTTTCTTTTATTTCTGTGCTCATTTTTTATCCTCCTTTTCAATGTATGGTAAATAACCATCCAATACGTTATTAATCATTTCGGTAACTGCATCGCAGGTAATTGTTCCACCTGAGATGGCATCAACACCATGAATTTGATTATCAGCAGGCATTGTTTTCACACCACCTTTTTTTACAGTTATGGATTTGAATTTTCCTGACTTATCAAAAATTGTTTTTCCTTCAAATTGCGAAGTAAAACTTACAGTGGTTATTTCGGCTCCCAGACCAGGAGTTTCACCTTTATGGTCGAAGGTTACACCTTTAACAGTATTTAAGTCTTCGGTAAGAGCCATATTACCCCATATCGGACCCCAAAGACCAGCGCCCCTTAATGGAAATACATAAGTCTTAACACCATCTTTTTCAATAAGATAAATTGGAAGTTCAAAACTTTCACCTTTCTTCTTTTTGTAAAGTTCGGTCTTCATATTAATTTTGAAAGCTTTTCCATCTTCTTTGGCTCCATCTTTAAATGACTCAACAACTTTACCATCTTGGTCAACAACAATTTCTTCAACAACATATTTGTTGAACAACTCAATTGTGTTTTCTGTTTGAACGCCTTCAATTTGTGCGGATGCTAAAATACCGCCCATTTTTTCTATTGCCATATTCCTTTCCTGAAATGGTTTTAATAGTACAGCAGCAGTTGAAAGTACTGCAGCTGCAATTATTACCATTATGGCAGCATATCTGAAAATATATCCGTTTGTGTACATTTTGGTATATTTTTAATTTTTAATTTTAAGCCTTTTAAGCCTTTTCTTAATGTTAGACTCAATAACATAATGATCTATTAAAGGAGCAAACACATTCATTAATAGAATTGCAAGCATCATTCCTTCTGGATATGCAGGGTTGAATACCCTTATTAATACTGCCATCAGTCCAACAAGGAATCCATAATAGTACATACCTTTATTTGTTTGAGCAGCAGTAACAGGGTCAGTTGCCATAAATACAGCACCAAATGCAAATCCACCCATAATTAAATGGTAATGAGCAGGTAATAGCATATAATCATTTGCTCCCCATAGATTGAATAATAATCCCATTATGTAACCACCGGCAAAAACTGTAAACATTACTCTCCAGTTTGCAATTCCGGTAACCAATAATAAAACTGCGCCAATAAGAATCATTAATGTTGATGTTTCTCCAGCTGAGCCAGGAATAAATCCCATAAACATATCATATGCTGAAGGGAAGTTATCAAAGTTTCCTACCAGTGCATCTCCCAATGGAGTTGCTCCTGAGAATGCATCAGCCTTATCTGAGATCCATACTTTGTCACCTGAAATATCACCAGGATATGCAAAGAACAAAAATGCCCTTGCAACAAGTGCTGGATTTACGATATTCATACCGGTACCACCAAAAACTTCCTTGCCAAAAATAACTGCAAATGCAACCGCTACAGCAACTTGCCATAGTGGAATGTCGGCAGGAACAATCATTGGTATCAACAAACCTGAAACAAAGAAGCCTTCATTAACTTCATGGTTTCGTATTTGTGCAAAAAGTATTTCAAGTCCAAGTCCTACACCATATGTTACTATTATTATGGGTAACATTTTAAAGAACCCATAAAGGAACATTGTCCAAAAATCGGCACTCTCGCCATGCGACAAAAAGTGTTGGTATCCAATATTCCACATTCCAAATAACAATGCAGGGATAAGAGCAATGAATACAGTAATCATTGTCCTTTTCATATCGATTGCATCTCTAATGTGCGCTCCAGATGAAGTAACTTTATCTGGTACAAAGAATAAGGTTTCTACCGAATCAAATGCAGCATGCATTTTTTCCAGTTTGCCACCCTTTTCAAAATGTGGTTTCTGTTTATCTAGAAAATTTCTTAAAGCTTTCACTCGTATCTAATTTTTCGTTTTTACTAGCTCATTTCCTTACGCATCAAATCGAGGCCTTCACGCACGATTTTCTGCAACTCGGTTTTTGAAGTGTCAATCACCTCACAAAGGGCAAAGTCCTCATCATCGATTTCATAAATCCCCAGTTGTTCCATAAGATCAATATCTTCAACCATTATGGCTTTTATAAGTTGCATAGGATAAATGTCGAAAGGGAATACCGTTTCATATTTGCCTGTCATTACCATGGCTCTTTCACCACCATGAATGTTAGTGTCAAGTCGGTATTTCTTGTTTTTGAAGAGTTTTGACATAAAAGTACCCGAAATACTGAATTTTTTTAAGCCAGGTAAAATCCAGCCAAAAAATTCGTGATAATTTCCTTCAGGGATGACAGTAGCTGCATAATGATAATAGCCCATAAATCCATCTTTGTAGATTTTTTCCCCGGTAAGTACATCACCACTAATAAATCGGTTGTTGTCACCTTTTATATTTCCACTGGTCATATTTGTAATACAAGCACCTATGTATGATTTGTAATACTTCGGGTTGTTCACTTCTGAACCTGTAATAGCAAATATCCTTTTCGATTCTATTTTTCCATTAAGGAAGAATTTACCTATTGAAATAACTTCCTGAGGACCTGCATACCAAATTAGTTCTCCTTTATTTATAGGGTCAACCCTGTTCACATGAACACTTACATTTCCTGCTGGATGAGGACCTGAAAATTTATTTATCTGAACATTTTTTGAGTTGAGAAAAACCTTAGAAGTGGTATTCTTGCTGTCTACGTTAAGATGTACTTTGCCAGAAGTAAGTTTCGAAAGAACATCTAAGCCCGCTTGAAATTCTTCTCCTTGTCCGTGAACAATCAGATCAAAATCAGGTGCAAGAGGTACTGAACTGAAAGCAGAAACAAAAATAGCCTTAGGCTCTGCTTTTGGATCAGCAATTATGGAATATGGTCTTTGCCTTACTAGTGGCCAGATTCCGCTTTCTAACATTTTGCTTATGATTTCTTCTCTTTTTAGACTTTCAATATTTTTTGAACCAAAATCTACTGATTCACCTTTTCCATCGCTTTCAATAATGATCTCAAGAAGTTTGCGCTTGGCACCTCTTACAAGTGAAGTTATTGTTCCACTTACTGGAGATGAGAACTTAATATCCTCCCGATATTTGTCATAAAATAATGTTGTTCCAGCCTTTACTAAATCGCCCTCTTTAACGAGCATTTTCGGGAAACAACCAACAAAATCAGTAGGTTTAATTGCAAACCGTTTGGCATTTAAGTCAACGATGGTTTTTTCGGCATCACCTAATAACTTGATATCTATGCCTTTATTAATTATGTAATCTGTTGACATATGTAAAAAGATTCATGTTTAATTTGTGTGCGAATTTATGTAAATATCCTGATGGATTTTACATGTAAAGGGTTTTTCGTAGAATTTGTAATAACTCTAAATAAGCAACTTTCCTGTTAAGCCTCTAACTGTAGAAAAGTTTATTTTGTAAATAACAGAATACTAAAATATTATATGGTTATTTCTGTTATGTAGTTAACAGCTTATCAAATTGAAATTTATTTATTTATCTTTGAGATTATTTTTTTATGGAACATATTTAGAAAACTTAATCAATAAAATCACCCTATGGGAAATATTGGAATACTACCAAGAGTATTATTAATTTCTTTATGTCTTATCATATTTAAGAGTTTAGTTTTTAGTCAGGTGACTAATGAGGATAAAATATATGACCCAAATATTCAAACGGTAATGCTTAATAAAAGTGGCAACGAACTTACCGACCCAATCATAGGCTTGGATTCAGGTAAGAAGTTGCATCTTTCTTTTGATGACTTAAGTGATGATGCCTATATTTTTAGGTACACTTTAATTCATTGTACTGCCAATTGGGAAACCTCTGACCTTAATCAAATTGAATATTTAGAAGGTTATTTTGAGGATGATATTACAGAATATAGGTTTTCACTAAACGCAGTTCCACAATACATTCATTATGATCTTATTTTCCCAAATCATGATATGAATATCAAATTGTCGGGCAATTACATTATTAAAGTTTATCTTGATAGTCCTGATGATGAAAACGTAATATTGACCAGGAGGTTTTTTGTTGTAGAACCTTTAACAAGAATAGAAGCAGAAGTCCCCTATTATCCTAAGAAACTAGAATACACTCGCCTTAAACAACAAATAGACCTTAAAATACACACACCTGATTTGTTTTCGGCGGAACCTCAAAGAAGGCTTAATGTAAGCATAAGACAAAATGGGAGATGGGATAATATGTTTAGTGGCCTCAAGCCTACTTCAATTATGATGAATGAACTTGATTATAATTATCCTGATGGAATTGTATTTGATGGAGGAAATGAGTTTAGGAATTTTGATATGAAAAGTTACCGCTATCAGTCGCCACAAATTAGGAGAATTATTAGTGATGCAAATGGATTGAATGTGATACTACATACAGATGCATCAAGAGCCAGAAAACCTTACGAGACTCTTGAGGATTTGAATGGAAGAAGGTACATCAAGGCCAGAAGTGATCAGCGAACTGATATTGAAGGTGAGTATGCGTGGGTTGATTTTACTCTTAAGCATTCAAAAATAGAGAAGGCCGATGTTTATATTTTGGGCCAGTTAAACGACTGGCATCTAGATAGTAAAAGTAAAATGAGATACAACGCCCAATCCAAACATTATTATGGTGAAATGTTCCTGAAGCAGGGTTATTACAATTACAATTATGTAGTTGTAAATAAAGGAGAGAGCAGAGGGGATATTACAATTATCGAAGGCGACCACTGGGATACTTTCAATGAGTATTCAGTTTATGTTTATTACAGGGAGATAGTTCCTGAATATGATAGGTTGATAGGATATGTAAAATTTATTTCAAGATAGTCTTTATTTTAGATTAGTTTCCCATTATTGGAACAGTATATTGATAAAAATATAATTAAAATGCAGGTAATCAATGGTTACGGCTGATTGGAATAATATTAGCTCATGCATAAATAATAAAATATATAATTATCCATGAAAACACTTTTAAATATTCTAGGAGTACTATTTGTTGTATTAATTGCATTTGGTTCCTGTAAAAACACTACCAATATTCCTGATCCACAGGATAAAACAATGGCTGATTTAGTTGTAGATGAAAACTTTGATTGGTCCACAACCAAATCATCGAGGTTGAAAGTTACTGCACTGGACAATATTAATCAAGTGATTGAAGGTGCAAAAATTGCTATTTTCACAAATGACCCTGATTCGGCAAATGGTAAAATGATTGTGAGCGGGGTGACTGGAGTAGATGGAGTTTATTTAGTTGATTATGAGGTGCCAGCATATTATGAGGAACTTTTTGTTACGACTGATTATGTTGGTTTGCCTACTCCAGGTCTTGTAAGTATTGGTGATGATGGGTTTGATATAACTCTAGGTGGCCAGCCAGTAACTTCTCATTTTAAATCAGTAATGAATCCTAAAAGTCCTAATGCTAATTATAAGTTTCTGGGTGGATACAATTCTCAGGGTGTTCCGGATTATCTTGAACCTATTGGTGATGTTGTTGATCAGGACTTTTTGAATGATGTAAACAATACTCTTCCTGAGCGTGTACGACTCCCAAATTACAGACCTGAATATTTCTCAGATGATATTAATCCAAATATTAGCCTTATTGATGTTGCAGATGTATGGGTGACTTTTGTTCACGAAGGTGCAGGCTACAGAAATGTTCTTGGCTTCTACACTTACCCTTCAGATCAGCCTCCCACATCTCCTGATGATATTGATTCAATAACAATTATTTTTCCTAATGCATCTTATCAAGGTTCAGGTGGCGGACTTCATGCAGGTGATAAAGTTAAGATTGGTAGATTTCCTGGTAATACTACCGTTGGCTTTGCATTAATGGCCAATGGCTGGAAGAGTGGAACAGTAACTGATGGAAAATGGATAGTTTATTCTAATAAGGAACTAAATCCTGAGTCAGACCCAGACTTACAGCAACATACAGTTTTGTTGAGAGATAATGCCCGTGATTTGATCCTTTTGGGAATTGAAGATATTAGGAGAGATAATAGTTCTTGCGATAATGACTTCAATGATGCTGTTTTTTATATTACGGCAAATCCTATTCAATCTGTTGATCAAAATGATCTACCTCCTGTAGATTACACGGGATCTGATTCAGATGAAGATGGTGTACCTGATCATTTTGATGATTATCCTACTGATCCAGAAAAGGCATTTAATAATTACTATTTTAATCAGGGTGACTTTGGAACATTGTCATTTGAAGATCTATGGCCATCAACTGGTGATTTTGATTTTAATGATGCTGTGGTTGATTACAACTTTAATCAGATAACCAATGGAAATAATAAATTGGTTGGAATTGAAGGGACATTTGTCTTAAGAGCACATGGCGCATTCTTTCATAATGGCTTTGGCTTTGAAATACCAATTGCTAATAATTTGGTAGCAGGGGTAACTGGAGACATGAGTATTACAAGTAATATTATTCAATTGGATAGTAGGAATCTTGAGTCGGGACAAACAAATGCAGTAATTATTGTATGGGACGATGCTTATGTTGTTTTGCCACAACAAGGCCCGGGCATTGGTGTTAACACAGAACCTGAAGTACCATTCGTAGTGCCTGATACTTTAAAATTAACTATTGCACTTACGCAGGCTGTAAACCTATCAGATGTTGGTCATCCACCATACAATCCTTTTATATTTGTTGACCAGCAAAGAGGGGTTGAGGTTCATCTTCCTGATCATATGCCTACTGACTTAGTTGATCTTACTTTACTTGGTACTGAAGCCGACAACAGTATTCCTGCCGAAGGCAGATATTACAAAACCAATAACAACCTGCCATGGGCTATTAATATTATTGAAAAATTCGATTATCCAAATGAAAAAGTTGATATTACAGCAACTCATTTAAAATTTGCCGAATGGGCAGAAAGTAGTGGTCAACTTAGTTACGATTGGTGGAAAGATTTATCTGGGTACAGAAATGATGAAAACATCTATGTTCCTTTAGATTAGGAATTTTAAAATAATAAAAAGCAAAAGCCGGCCTTAATAATATGGCCGGCTTTTGCTTTTTTAATTTATTAATGTTTCTTATTTCAGATTACTCATATCTCAATGATTCAATCGGATCAAGTTTAGCCGCCTTATTTGCAGGGATAATTCCTGATAATAATGCTACTACAAACGTAATTCCAATACCCATAAACATCCATCCCCATGGTACAATAAAAGTACTGCCCGTTGAAAGGGACACTACGTTCCCGATTAGGATTCCAATGATAACTCCTAGAATACCTCCAATTTGGGCAATTACAACTGCTTCAGCAAGAAATTGATTCCTGATGGTTTTACTTGTTGCTCCAACAGCCTTCCTAATTCCTATCTCTCGTGTGCGTTCGGTTACAGAAACTAGCATAATATTCATTAAACCAATTGCCGCTCCCAGTAGTGTAATTAAACCAATAACTGTGGCTCCAACCTGAATTTTACTTGTTAATTTAATAAGCATATTGGCAACGTTATCACTTTTGATAATAGCAAATGAGTCATCATCGCCTACTTTGTCTCCTCGTATTATTCTTAATAAGCCTTTAGTTTCACCAATTGCAGCCTCCATTTCCTCCTGATTATTAACCATAACACTAATCCTGAAGTTCATATTAGGACGAGAAAAATATTGTCGAACATTTGCAATGGGAATCATACACGATCTGTCGCCACTAAAACCAATACTCGAACCTCGCTCTCCTAAAATTCCTATTATTCTGTATTTTCCAGATCCAATGGAGATTATTTTTCCAATGGGGTCGTCTTTGTCATCAAACAGTTTGGTTCTTATCTCATTTCCAATTACTACTACATGACTGCCATTGATAACTTCGCTAGGTGTTAAATGTCTTCCCCTCGATATTTCAAGCCCAGCAGCCTTAATGTAATTTTCATCAATACCCATTACCTGAATATTGGGGTTGGTTTTTTCCGATTTGTATTTAAGTGTTGCTATTCCTGTTCCGTAGGTAAAAATCGAAGCCGTGGCTGGAAAATTGTAGACTTCCTTAAACTTCAGAGCATCACGATAACTTATTGGCTCATATGCTTTTTGTCTTTGTCGCTCGCCTCCAATATGCACTCTAATATCCCTGTTTTGAACGTTAAAAGTATTGGACCCCATCATTGCAAAATTATCATTCAGAAAATATTCAACTGCATCAATAGCTGTTAAAATACCAACAAGGGCCATTATTCCAAAGGCAATAATTAATACAGTGAGGACAGTCCTTAAAAGGTGACTCTTAATTGAAAGGAATGAAATCCTTAGGTTTTCTTTTATTAGTCTGGTGTTGGTCATCTTTGTTATTGTTAATCATCTTTAATGCCATAGGCAAGATCGCCGGCATCACCAAGTCCAGGAACAATATATGATTTAGCGGTAAGTTCGGTGTCGATTTTCCCAATCCAGAAGGTAGTTTTACGCAACGAAAAATGTCTTTTAACTTCTGCAATACCTTCTTCAGTAGCAAATAATGTAACGATGTGAATTTTTTTAGGATTTCCTTTTTCAAGAAGTCCCTTTAAAGAGGCAACCATTGATCCGCCTGTAGCAAGCATGGGATCGCTAATGATTAATGTACGACCACTAATATCTGGTGATGAAACGTAGTCGAGTTTAATATGAAAATCCTCACTTGTATCATACTTCCTGTATGCAGATACAAAGGCATTATCAGCATCGTCGAAATAGTTTAACAAACCTTGATGAAGTGGCAGTCCAGCCCTTAGAATTGTTGCTAAAACTGGTTTGTCAACTAGTAGTTGCATTTTGGCAATGCCCAGTTGCGTAACTACATCTTTTTCTTCATACTTCATCCCTTTACTGATTTCGTATGCAAATATCTCACCAATACGCTCAAGGTTTCTTCTAAATCTAAGGCTATCTTTTTGGATATTTTCATCCCTGAGTTCTGCCAGGAATTTATTAAAGATTGAATTTTTTAGTCCCAGTTCCTTAATCATTTGTCTAATCATTGATTACCTACAAAACTAAAGAAAAAAGAAATAGATTAGATGAAAAAAGATTCAAGAAAAAGACTCTTTTTTACGACTTAATAATCATAATAGTGCTGTCTTTGTCTGTAAGTTGAATAATTGCCTCCTTAACTGTAACTGAAAACTCTATAACAGCCTGCATTATGCCTGGCCAATCAGGGTTATGATCATGAATCAAAATCACGCCACCAGTTTCCATTAAAGGATAAAAATATTCCAGACCTGCTTTTGTAGGATTATACAAATCAGCATCCATGCTCACAAGGGCATATTTTTTTTGTTCAAGTTTTTCAGTTGTTTGAGGGAAATATCCTTTATGGAAAATAAAACTTTTGTCATTGAGCAATTTTGACACCTGTTCAATGGATGTGTCGGCGAAATTATGTGTAGTGTAGGTGGCTGCCTTTCCAGTCTCATCTTTCAAATCCTTTTCGGTAAATCCTTCAAAAGTGTCAAATAAATGAAACTCTCGATCTGGGTCCATTAGATTAAGAATCTGGGCCGTTACTCCCTTGTAAACACCAAGTTCAGCAAACGCACCCTTAATATTGTTTTGTCTTAGTCTTTCAACCTGAAACCAGAAGTTAAAGAAGCGATCTTTGTCGGCATATTTTTTCGATGCATTAAAAAGTTTCTGGCTAACTTTTCTATCCTTAACATTTTGCTTCCAAATTAGTGGTTCATAATTTCTTCCAAAAAATTCTGAGTAAACATAATAAAACCCAAATATTATTAGAGCTGCTAAAAGTAAGAGTTGAATAATATTGTAAGTAGTGAATTCCATAATTAAACAATTTCTGCGACAACAAAAGTGCTGCCGCCAATAAAAATTAAGTCGTTTGGTGCAGCATTGTTTAGTGCAGAATTGTATGCTGCTCTCACTGAAGCATGAGTCTCTCCATTAAGCCCGGCTTTAAATGCATGTTCTTTAAGTTCTTCTTCCGGCATTCCACGAGGTATGTCAGGTTTGCAGAAATAATAATGTGCATTTTTTGGTAAAAGATAAAGAATGCTTTCAGGATCTTTGTCGTTGACCATACCAAAAACAAAATGAAGATTATTATGACTTGTTTGCTTTATTTGGTTTACAACTGCTTTTATTCCATCTGCGTTGTGACCTGTATCGCATATTGTGAGCGGATTATTACTAATTATTTGCCATCTGCCTTGGATATTGACATTGTTAAGCCCATTTTTAAAGTCCTCTTGATTGATGTGAATGCCCTCACCAAGTAATTCCTGAATGATACTAATGGCAGTGGCAATATTTTCGTTCTGATAATCGCCCATCAGGGAAGAAGTTGCATTTTCCAGAAATAGTATGTTATCATACCAAATGTCAAAACTGCGTGCTTGAGTTCCGGATACCTCTATTGGTCTTACTTCAACCTTGTCTTCTGCAAAAGTAATAGGTGCGCCAAGTTGATTTGCTTTTTTTCTGAATATTTCACTGGTATCTTTTTGCTCTTTTCCAATAACAAGAGGAATACCTTTTTTAATAATCCCTGCCTTTTCAATTGCGATTTTTTCAAGACTGTTGCCTAGAAATTGAGTATGATCGAATCCTATGTTAGTAATTGCTGTTACCGCTGGTTTGCAGATATTTGTCGAATCAAGTCGGCCACCCATGCCAGTCTCTAACACTGCGAAATCAACTTTCTCTTTTGCAAAATAATCATAGGCCATGGCTACGGTCATTTCGAAAAAAGATGGTTTTAGTTTTTCTATGATTTCAAGATTGTCTCCTACAAATGAAGTCACCTGATCTTCAGGAATCATTTCCCCATCTATCCTGATTCTTTCTCTGAAATCTTTTAAATGTGGTGATGTGTAAAGGCCAATCTTGAACCCTGCTTCTTGGAATATTGATGCAATAATATGAGAAACACTTCCTTTTCCGTTGGTGCCTGCTATGTGAATTGCTTTGAAATTATTTTGAGGATTGTCAAGCTCATTCAGTAAATCGATGGTTGTTTGAAGGTCGGATTTGTATGCTGCCTTGCCAATTCGCTGGTACATGGGCAACTGACTGAAGAGCCATTGTATGGTTTCTTTGTAGTTCATTAAGGAATGAGATTAATTTACAAAGGTAAGTCGAAAATTATTTTCTCAAAACAAATCTGTAAGTAATTGTACCTCGTTGCAGTTCTTCTGCTGTGGGATCTTTTTCAAATTTAGAGATTTTTGCAGATTCAACAGCCATACTTTTTAAGTCAGGATCTATTATGTCGGTGCCTTTTGCTTTTACCTGTGCTTTAATAACATTTCCTTCTCTATCTACCCATATATCCACAACAACAACACCTTGCTCTTTAAAACTATTTGTGGGTTCGTCAAGATAAAGTGATCCTCTTCCTCCAAGACTAAAACCAGGGCCATTACCCTTACCTCCTCTACCATCATATTTATTACTGTCTTTGTAGCCTTCTGGTTTGCCCTGATCACCTATGCCTCCTGCTATTCCCTGATTTGTCCCTTGTGTGCTGCTATTTGTGTTTCCTTTAAAAAGTGCACGTTGGTTTACTACCGGTTCTGGTTCTGGTTCAGGCTCTTCTTCTACAACTTCTTCAGTAATAAATGTTGAATCTACTGGCTGTTCTTCAACAATCTCTTTAGGTTCTTCTACAGGCTCAGGCTTTTTTTCTTCAACTTTTTCTGGTTCTTTTTCTTTTGGTTTTTCGGGTTTTTCTTCAACTTTCTCTTCGATCACAGGAGCCTCTTCGATATTCTGCTCTATTATTTCTTCTTCCTCTTCAACAGGCTCTGGCTCAGGCTGAGGTTGTTGTATTACAGGTGGAGGAGTTGGCTTAGCCTGTGGGGGAGGGGTATCACTTTGAACATTACCAAGCCCGGTCTCGTTAAACCCAAAATTGATTTCAACACCTTCCTCACCTGGTAGTGGTAAAGGAGTTCTGAGTGCAATTAGAAACAAACTAATAATTACAAGAACATGAATTGTTATTGTTCCAATAATCCCTCTGCGTTTGTCTTTATCCATTTTTGACATTAAACCTTTTTCTTTTTCCTAGGGTCGATAGTTATCGGGGCCTAGACTTTTCTTATCCCCAGGGCTGAAGCCCCAGTTTATTATTCCCCCAGGGCTGAAGCCCTAGGTTATTATGTACTTCTATTTCTATCTACCCTTGGGCTTTGTTGCCAATATTACTTTATGCTTGGTTCCGTAGTTATTGTTAATATTGTTTACTGCATCGATAACCACAACAATATCTTGTACAGTGGCTGTTTTGTCTGACCGCAAAACTACCGACGCATCTGTATTATTACGTATTGTACTGTAAATTACATTTTCGAGATTTGATGCCTCCACACGCCTGTCTTCAACATAAATGTTTCTTGCCTTATTAATGTAGACAGTTACATTTTGTGTAGCCATGGTTTTGCTACTGCTATTTGGTAAAAGTAGTTTAATAGCATTTGGTGCCACCAATGTTGATGTCAGCATAAAAAATATTAAAAGTAGGAATACCAAATCCGACATGGAAGCCATGCTGAACTGTGTGTCCCTTTTATTTCTCATTTCAATAGCCATAATTCAGAATTTTGTTTTGTAAAATGCTATTTGGCTGGCTCGTAAAGCACATCCATAAATTCTGTTGCATTAATTTCTAGTTTGTAAACCACCTTCTGCACCCTTGCAACCAGAATATTATAAAAAATATAAGCAGTAATACCAACAATAAGTCCACCTACCGTTGTAATCATAGCCTGATAAATACCTTTTGAAAGGAGTTCAATATTAATATTGTTACCAGCCATGGACATATCGTAGAAGGCACGAATCATACCAATTACAGTTCCTAAAAAGCCGAGCATTGGTGCAGCACCTGCAATGGTTGCCAAGCCAGCTACATTTTTCTCAAGTTTTGATATTTCCAGTTTACCAATGTTTTCAATAGCAGCATTAATGTCGTTTAAAGGTTTCCCAATTCTCGAAAGGCCTTTATCGATCATTCTTCCAATTGGCGAATTGTTGCTAACACATAAAGCCCTTGCCGATTCTAATTTTCCGTCATGGATGTAGGTCCTTATGTTATTAATAAAGTTTTTGTCTTCTTTGGAGGCTCTGCCAATTACAAAATACCTTTCAATAAAAATGTAAAATGTAATAATTGAAAGGAGACCAATAATACCCATAATCCACCCACCTCTCATTACCAGGTCTACAATTGGAAGGGTTATCTCACCTTCTCCTTCAATACCTACAAGGCTTTGAGCCGTTTCTTGAATTTGTAA